>Ga0208765_1001204_pt1 | contig 16068 bp, 15 predicted proteins | sample ETNtaG_2_FD_185783 | JGI IMG/M metagenome (GOLD analysis project Ga0208765, IMG submission 185783) | Marine microbial and viral communities from oxygen minimum zone, Eastern Pacific Ocean - ETNP201406SV203 (SPAdes) (version 2) | ecosystem: Environmental > Aquatic > Marine > Oceanic ... | reverse complement strand
TCACAGCTGAAGGGCTTGAGAAACTAGCAAATCTTACTTCAGGTTCATCAAATAAAATTTTAATTGATTTAGAAGGAACACCAGTTTTTGATATTCCAACAACAGACAAATTCGAAGGAAATGAATTAGCTCCTGTTAAAGCCCATGTGATGGAAGTTCTATTGGATGAGGATTCAGGTACAGCCACAGTCAATGATAGAGGCGAAACACCATCAGTAGAATTTCTGAGAGCAGACCTTGAGGGAGCTCAAAAGAGTTTTCCAGCCATTACTGCAATGTTGATCATTGTAGCTTCAATAACTATCATACTTAGTTTGCAGAGATTGATACAGAGTCAATCACGTGAAATTGCAATAATGCGAACTCTTGGCGTTCCACGGACCTCGATTATGATAGGTTATATGCTTGCACCATTAGTAATTGGATTAATTGGTAGCGTTATAGGTGTTCTATTAGGAGTGTTATTTGGTATTCGAGCGATGCTAAATGTTTATCAGGAAATAATTGGTCTTCCTATTTTGAATGAAACTATTGATTGGAATATGATAATGGAGATAGTAGGAATTGCAATGGTAATTGTCTTCCTGTCAGGCCTTAGACCAGCCTGGACAGCATCAAGACTGAAACCATTGGATATTTTAGGCGGTCAACATGAGGTGCGCGTTGGTTCTAAATTCCTTCAGAATTTGACTGCTAAGCTACCTACTACGATTGGATTGACAATTCGTTCAAGTATGCGCAAACCTGTTCGTTTAAGTTTGACTTTCATTGCTGTAGGGCTGTCTATGTTGATTTACGGTTCAATGTTAATGTTTACAGGTTCAATGACTGACATTCTTGTAGATAATTTAGAAGAAGGGCAGCAATGGGATGTTCAGGCAGATGTTCCAGCAGGTGGCCCAGAAGGTATTATTGCCTGGTCAAATGATCATAATGCAACATACGAATTGGTCATAGAGTATCCATTTGGAACAATTAAAGACAATACGGGAAAAGCGAAGCCATTTACGGCTATAGGGTTGGAAAATTTTGCTACTGAAGGATCATCAATGCGTCTCGTTAATCTTATTGATGGTGAATTGCCAGTCAAGGAAACCGAAACTGTTCAAGTTTTAGCGGATGAGGGAACAGCAACTCTACTTGACTGGGAATTGAATGAAAAGCGTACTCTGAAACTTGGAACTATGGAAATTAATGTTGAACTTGTGGGTACGACACGTGGCGAGATTTCTCGAACAATCTATTTCCATCGTACTTTCTTAGAGGATGATATAGGAATAGAGGCAACATCAGTTTATCTCAAACTAGAAACTGGAGATTCTGTTGATGGAGATTTGGCAGATGTTTCACAAGGATTAACAGAGAAAGAAAATTTACTTTCAGGAATTGAGAAACTTCTAGAGCAACAATCTAAATTCTTAGGAGCGTTCATATTTCTCGGAATTCTAGTTGCAGTCGCGGTCTTGTTCAATACTTTAGTAATGAATCTTGCAGAAAGAGATTTAGAGTTATCAACCCTGAGAGTCCTTGGAGCTTCTACGACTAGATTAGGTTCTATGATAATAGGTGAGAATTTTGTGATTGGCTTGGTGGGTGGAATATTTGGTGCCATTTTTGCTTACTTTGGTACTGTCTACATAGCTGGTGAATTTTCTTCTTGGACTTTCTATATTACAGTTGTACCTAGTCTAAATATCGTTCTTTTCTTGATTGCTACAGTCATAATAATATCATTAGCTATTACTCCATATGGAATTTGGCGTTTAAGAAGAATGGATTTAGTCGAAAAAGTAAAAGATTTCAGCAATTAAGCAACTTTCTTGCTTCAGAAATAATAAGTTTGATTGAATTCTCTAAAACATGACTGTCTTCAACTTCAATTAGCTTAAGATTTTTCCCAGATCTTTCTATGTAATCCTTACTGGCACTGATCGGCACAATTTCATCAGTAGTTGAGTGTATTATTGTAATTGGGAAGTTAGTAGGTGCAGTTAATTTTTCAGGTTTGTCATTGGGATGTTCAGGTAAATGCAGCGCTGGAGCTAGAAGCAACATTCCCTTAATCTGCTCAGGATTTTGTTGAGCAACTAATGCACATGCTAAACCTCCGTAGCTTGAACCTGCAAGAATAACCTCTTCATTCGATACAAGTTTATTTAGTATTTCTATTCTTTCCTCTAATTCCATATTATTAAAATCGGGTGAAAGAACTTCAATTCCGCTTTCTCTGATAGCAGTTACCTTGCTTCCATTCGGACTTCCCCATAAACCATGTGCCCAGATTAACATAAATTTTGAGATTGTAGCATATTAATAATATTTTTTACTTAATGTATTCTATACAATACGTTAAGCAAAGACGATATAATATACAATCCTTATTAGCCCATAATGTCACCGACCTATTCCGAGTATCTTAGGCTTGAAGAGTTGCTCAAATTACAGACTGGAGTGAAGGGTGAAACTAGGCAAATCAGTAATGATGAGTTGCATTTTATTTTAGTTCATCAGAATTTTGAATTATGGTTTAAATTGATAATTAATGAGCTAAAGTGTACAAGAGATATTCTTTCTTCAGAATATGTTGAAGAAACTCATCTTCCTCAAGCAGTACATCATATGAACAGAGTTATTGAAACATTCAAACTAATGTCAATGCAATGGAAAGTCATGGAGACACTCGAACCTCAAGATTTCCTGAATTTTAGAGATGAATTAGGTACGGCTTCAGGCTTTGAATCATTCCAAATGCGTGAATTGGAATCACTTATGGGCATGAAGTATATTGATGGAAAACCCATAGGAAAAGAAAACACATTAGATAATGATTCATTGTATTCCGTCACCTGTAAATGGTTGGAGAGGACACCTATTCAAGGATCTACTCCAGAGACATCTGAAGATAAAACACAGATAAATAATTTCATTAATGATTATTTGGGAGCACACAAGGAATTGTATCCTGACACTAATCAAGATGCAATTGATTTCTTTGAGGGAGACACATTATTGCGTCGTAGAAGGGCTGGGTTAGTTTTCATAGAATCTTATCGTGAACTTCCATTGTTAGCATGGCCTCGTAAATTGATTTCTACACTTATTGAATTAGAAGAATCTATGATTCTTTGGCGAAGTTCACATGCACGTATGGTAGAACGTATGATTGGTAGAAGAGTAGGTACTGGTGGTTCATCAGGAGTGGATTATCTAGATATGACTACTAAATATCGTGTTTTTATTGATCTTTGGTCAGTTCGTAGTGTTTTGCTTAAGAAAGAAGCATTACCTACTCTCAAGAATCCAGATTTCTATGAATTTAAAGGAAAATAAATGATTAATTTAGAGGGTAAAAGAGCATTAGTTTGTGGAGGTACAAGTGGAATTGGAAAGGCTACAGCTGAGTCCCTAAAGGATTATGGTGCACAAGTAATAATCCTGTCTCGCAGTGCCTCAGGAGAGAACTCAATTTCTTGTAATTTAGAAGATTTAGATTCCTTGAAAAAATTAGTAAGTAACGAAATAGAAACTAATGGCCCATTTCAGATATTGATAAATAATTCAGGAGGACCTCCTTCAGGCTTACTTATTGAGGCTAAACGTCATGATTTTGAAAAGGCGTTTCTTAGACACGTTTTAGCCTCACAGACGTTGGTTCAGTTACTTTTAGAAGGTATGAAGTCTTCAAATTATGGGAGAATAATCAATATTATTTCAACATCAGTTAAAGAGCCTATACCTGGTTTAGGAGTCAGTAATACAATACGAGGAGCTATGGCTTCTTGGTCAAAAACAATGTCTAAAGAGCTTCCACCTTCTATAACCATAAACAATGTTTTACCTGGATTTACAAATACAGAAAGACTCACCGAGTTGAAAAAAACGCTGTCAAAACAGAAGGGGATAAGTCAAGAGGAAGTAGAAAATTCCTGGTTGAGCACAGTACCAGAGGGACGTTTAGCCGATCCTTCAGAACTTGGTAATGTAGTAGCATTTCTTTCATCACCAGCAGCTAGTTTTGTAAGAGGAACTAGCATTCCTGTCGATGGAGGAAGAACAGGTTCAATTTAATGGATTTCGACATTTTTTTATCAATATCACAGGTACCCATTGAAGGTACAATTCCAGATGAGAATACAATGTTCAATAATTTTTTTGAACAGTTAGAAGCAGCAGATAGTTTAGGTTTTGGAACGGCCTGGGTTGCACAAGCTCATCTTTCTACAGAAGTTCAGAAGAAAAACAAGAATCCTGTAGTTCCTCATTGGGAGGGGGAAGTAGGATTGTGTACCGATTTTTTCCAATTAGCTCATTTAATGTTTTCTAAGACAAAGAATATTGAGGTGGGTTCAGCAGTTTTAAGTCTTTTGATTCAGGGAGGTCCAATTGCTACTGCTGAGAAGGTTGGTTCATTTTTGGCATTACATGGTCTTGATGATAATGAAAAAAGGAGGTTAAGGATTGGCTTTTCTTCAGGCCGTTTTGAATTTATGGCTCGCCCTTATGGAATAATACCTAGAGATGGAGTAGAGGAAGTCGCCTGGCCGGCACTTCGAGGTCAGATTTTTACAGAAGCATGCGAGATATTCTTGCGTTTACTCAATGGGGAAGTTGTGAATAGCAATATTATCCGTAAAACTATTTTGACTAGGAATAATTTTAGAAGTGATGAGGATTGGGTTTCAGTCCAAAATGCAGCAATAAATAGAGATTCACTAAGTTCTCCACCTCAAGAAATTCTTATCCCTAATCGTTATATTTTTGAAGATTTGAAAAATATACCCCAAGACTGGAATAGAGATTTACTAGATCTTATTTTAGGTTCTCATGATGTACATCTTCAAAAAGAAGTTAACAAAATTAGACCTGTTAAAGTATTTAATCTGTCAATAACGCCTCCTGAAGTTATTGAAGCGACACATGAAAGAATGAATAGACATTTTAATTCAGAGGGAGGTCCTTGGAAGAGGAATTATATGCCAAGAACATTGATGGTATTTGTGAATGATGAACAAAATTTGTCAGAAATAGAAAAGACTGAAGCTGCAAAGGAAGAAGCGAAAAAGTCATTGAGTTCTTATTGGGGAGCATTAGAAGGGACTATTGACCCTGTGAAGGTCTCAAGGGCAGCTGATAATTCAGTTATTGGCAATGTAGAAGAGGTAGCACAACAAATAGCCAAAAGATTTCATCCAGATGATTGCGTTATGGCTTGGTTTGATTTTTTTAACCATGACAGTCCTCGAGTAATACGAAACATGGAAGCTTTCATGAAGAAGGTCGTACCTCGTGTTGAGGAATTGGTAAAATGAGCCACCCGACAGATATCAAGGATTTGTATCCAAGTAGCCCTTTGGGAGATACGGAGGGAGACATACCTACAGGTAGAGATGTAGAGTGGGAACCTTTAGTAGATTATAGAAGAAATGGAGTTAGTGAGACAACTATACATGGCGCAATAGCTTGGTATAGTGGTGGCGAAAATATTCATAGTTTTGGAGGTAATGTTCTTTGCTATGGTCGGTCAATGATGAAACCATTAATGCTTAAGGTATTCTCAGATGAATTATCTGATTTGACATGGGATCAAAAAGCAATTTCCGTAGCTAGTCATAATGGGACTTCTGAACACGTCAAAGCGGCTCAGTCTCTTCTTCCACAGTCAGATTGGGGATTGATGCAGACTCCTTTGGATTTGCCTTTAGTTCAATTTGGCCGTCAGGTTAGAAGAGCTCGTCGGTGGTATTCTAATTCATCAGGGCAGCATGCAGCAATCCTTTTAGGATGTCGTCGTAAGGGTTGGAATCGTGCAGGATACACACTCCCTAGCCATCCTTTCTTCTTCGCCTTTTTAGAAGAGATTAGGCATTTTTTAGGTAAAGATTGGAATCCTCAAAGAATTGCAAGAGACGGAGATGGTTTTCCAACACTATCTAACACAGTAAATGAGTTAGCTGCATGTTATGCAGGATTGGCTAAAGAAAAGGACGATAATTGGATTTGGGAAGCTATGATTAAAAATCCAGATTTAGTTGGAGGCTTCAATAGATTAGACACTACAATAATCAAAACTTGTAATGGTAATGTAATAGCTAAAGAGGGTGCAGACGGATTACTTGGATTATCTATAATCCATGAGGATTATTCAGAGGGACTTGGTGTTGTTATCAAAATAGCACACGGGTGGAATCCCCAAGCTACCTGGTATATTGCAAGAGGAATTCTAGGAGTTTTAGGAATGGAATTAAGGAACCCCTATCCTCTTAGAAGGCAAAAGGCATTCTTAGTTCCTGGAGTTGTACCTAAAAAGTATTTAGAAAAATTAAAAGATATTCCGACTTGGGATGATTGGGATCCAGATAATGATCGGTGGTATTTTGATCCAGAGGATTATAAGAGTACAGAATGATTACGGTTCAAAATTATGTTAATGGAAAATTTATAAGTGTTGAAGAAACAATTGAAGATGTAAACCCCGCTACAGGAGAAGTCATAGCCAATATTCCTAGAACAAAGTCTAGTGATGTTGAGGAAGCAGTGCTTGCAGCAGATAAAGCACGCAATGTTTGGAGTAGTTTAAGTTTAGATAAGCGAATAGGTTGGTTAGAAAAAATAGCTGATGCCTTGGAAGCTCGTTCTGACGACATAGCTATGTTGGAATCCTTAGATACTGGTAAACCAATTAAATTGGCGAGAGCAGTGGATGCATCAAGGTCAATTGCCAATTTTCGTTTTTTTGCAGAATTTAGTAAAGATTTTTCGAAAGAAAAATTTGTGATGGATGATGCCACTAATCATATTATTTTGAAGCCTGTGGGAATTGCTGGTTTAATAACTCCATGGAATTTACCTCTTTATCTCCTTTCTTGGAAAATTGCACCAGCAATAGTTATGGGTAATACTGTAGTTGCAAAACCATCGGAATTAACGCCATTAACTGCTAATCTTTTAGCAGAGGTAATTCATGACGTTGGTTTACCAGCAGGAGTTGTAAACATTGTTCATGGCCTAGGGCATGAAGCTGGTCAAACTATAGTTGCTCATCCAAAGGTGAACTTGATTTCATTTACTGGAGGAACTATTACAGGAAAGAAGGTAGCAGAGACCGCATCTCCTATGTTCAAGAAATTAAGTTTAGAACTGGGAGGAAAGAATGCAACAATAGTTTTAGACGATGTAAATATTGATTCAGTTATTCCTGAAATTGCAAGATCTGGTTTTCTTAATCAGGGACAAGTGTGTCTTTGCGGTAGTAGAATTTTAGTTTCAGACAAAATCTGGAATGAATTTGTTGAAAAATTTGTTGATTATGTTGATAATATGAAGGTAGGTAATCCTTCATCTGATGATTCAGATTTAGGTGCATTAGTATCATTTGCACATAGAGATAAGGTTGAATCCTATATTCATTTAGCTCAAAGAGAGGGCGGAGAGATATTATGTGGCGGAGACCGCCCTAATCTCGAGTCTCCATTTGATAAGGGGGCATTTTTACGACCAACTATAATTTCTAATCTTGATTATCAAAGTAGAACTGCTACAGAGGAAATATTTGGCCCTGTAGTTACTTTACATCCTTTTAGAACAGAAGAAGAAGCAATTGAAATGGCTAATTGTACAGATTATGGTTTAGCAGGTTCTGTATGGACCTCAGATTCAGCAAGAGGGAAGATGATAGCTGAAAAAATTGAAACCGGAATGGTTTGGGTTAATACTTGGTTACATCGAGATTTACGTGTACCTTTTGGCGGAGTTAAGGATAGTGGAGTTGGAACAGAAGGCGGACGTTGGAGTCTAAGCTTTTTTTCTCAGCCTGTAAATATTTGTGTTAAAAAGTAAATAATTGGGATTTACTTACTTCTAGTTAACCTAATTGTCTTATAACTGGGTTTAAATGTCTCAATATGTCTAAAGGGGAAATAGTATTAGGTGCTTTAGCTCCACATCCTCCACATTTGGTTTACGCAGAGAATCCACCACAGAATGAGGCAACATCAGAGGGTGGTTGGGAGGAACTACGTTGGGGATATGAGCGTCTTCGCAATAGTATGTCAGATAGGGATTATGACGTGATTATAGTTCATACGCCTCACTGGCAAACATTTACTGGGACTCATTTACTCGGAGTAGAAAAGTTCAAATCTTTGTCGGTGGATCCAGTATTTCCAAATTTATTTAGATATAATTATGATTTGAAGGTAGATGTGGAATTAGCAAAGAGTATACATGATGAAGCAGTGGATGCAGGTTTACCGATGAAGATGATGGAAAATCCAGATTTTAGAATAGATTATGGTACTGTTACTAGCTGTCACCTCACAAATCCAACCTGGGACAAGCCTATAGTATCTATTTCATCACATCGTTCTAAATTTTATTTTAATGCAGAATTGATGCAAGCCAATATGATTAAACTGGGAGAAGCAACACGTAAGGCAGTCGAAGCTTCGGGTAAGAAAGCAATATTATTGTCTAGTAATTCGTTATCACATCGACATTTTACTGTGGAGCCTGAAATTCCAGAAGATATGAGTAAAGAGCATGTAACTAACCATCATCAGTACCTGTGGGATATGAAGATGATAAATCTTATGAGAGAAGGTAAAACAAAAGAAATGATTGACTTGATGCCAGATTTTACTGAACAGACTATAGCTGAAACAGAAGCAGGTAGTCTTACTTGGCTAATTAGTGCATTAGGTTTTCCAAATTATGAGGCAGTAGTGCATGCCTATGGGACAGTAATAGGTACTGGTAATGCGATAGTTGGATGGGATCCTCGAAAGGCAAAAGTATGAGAAATGATGTAGTTTGTAAAGGAGTTTTAGTCCCTGGTTTACCACATCCACTTCTTTGCCCTGAGAAAAATGAGGGATGGAATAAGGTTAGGAAAGCTTATGAGATTGCGAGGAAAGAAATAGAGACATCTGGAGCTGAAAGAATAGTAATTTACAGTACATTTTGGCCATCTATATTGGGCCATCAAATTCAAGCTTTTCCTGAACCAGAGTGGGTTCACGTAGATGATGAATTCCATGCATTGGGTAGTATTCCGTATAAATTCCGTATGGATCCCGATTTTGCAAATCTTGCAGTCAAAACATGTGAAGCTAGAGGTCTACATGCTCGAACTGTTTCGTATTATGGATTCCCAATAGATACAGGTTCTATTGTGGCACTTAAATTGCTAAATCCAGATAATAAATTACCAGCAAGTATAGTGTCTAGTAATATGTATGCTAACAGAGCAGAGACTATAGTTCTTGGAAAATCTATCAGAGATGCAATAGAAGAAGATGGAAAGAAAACAGCTGTAGTGGTAGTTTCAGCATTGTCAAATAGGTTGCATACAGAAGCGTTTGAAATATCAGAAGACAAGATACATTCACTCAAGGATAATGAATGGAATTTGAAATTCCTTGAATATTTGGAGAAGGGAAGATTAGAGGATGTCTCACAATTATCTCGACAATTTCACGATGAAGCAAGAGTGCCAAAGGTAGTAAGTTTCAAGCCTTTCTGGGTTATGGCTTCAATTATGGGTCAGAATAATTTGTATGATGGTAGTGTTCTGGCATATGAACCTATATGGGGAACAGGTGCAGCAGTTGTAACATTAACTCCGGCAGAAGATACGGCCGGTGATCTCGAGTATGATGAGGATGATCCTGAATTTTACAAGGGAGATCGAGAAGTTTTAGACTTTTATGATCAACCTGGAATGGGACCCTTAGAGGAAGGCGATGGCGATTAACACAGACAAGGCAGCTAAACCAATCGGAGCATATGTACATGCCAAAGAGGCTGGAGATTTAGTATTTCTTTCTGGTGTTGGTCCGAGACATCCAGAAACCGATGAAATCCCAGAAGGAATTGAATCCCAAACTCATGCAGTTTTTAGCAATGTAAATGCAATACTCAAAGCTGCAAATTTGTCGATGTCTAATGTAGTAGACATAATGGTATTTTTGACAGATATGAAAGAAGATTTTTCTAAATTTAATGCAATTTATTCAGATTATCTCAAAGGATTTGAAGTAACAAGGACAACTGTAGAAGTTGGAGCACTTCCCACTCCCATTCTGGTTGAATTTAAGGTGGTTGCACATAAATGAATTTTGTATTTTTTTCAATAACAGAACACCCATGGGGAAGAGAAATGCTTTCTCAACTTATTGATTCGGGATTTATTCCATCCTTAATAATTGAGGAAAATTCAGAAGGTGGAAAAACCGAAAGAGAAAAGTTTGAATTTCGACTTGGTTCCAATCCCTTAGCACCTAAAATGCAATCTCAAATTGAAAAATATAAAATTCCCTTTGTAGAGGTACCAATACACAATGATGAGCATTGTATTGAGCACATTGAGAAAGCCAATCCAGATTTAATAGTATTTGGAGGAACTAGAATAATTAGAGGTAAAATTTTGGAATATGGAGAAAATAAAGGTGGTGTTCTTAATTCACATCCAGGATTATTACCTGAGTGTAGAGGTTCTGCATCTCCTGCTTGGAGCGTTCATGAAGGAATAAAAATTGGTAGTAGTTGTCATTTTTGTTCTAGCGATATAGATGCAGGAGATTTGGTTGGAAAAAGGGAGATTGAAGTTAGGAAGCGAGATGATTATCATTATTTATGTTACAAAACTTCAGTTGTTGCTTCTAATTTAATGGTTGAGGCAGTAACTGCTTTTTCCAAGAATGAATTAGATAATTTACGCATGCCTCAAGGAGAGAGCTCCAATCCTGTTTTCAGATATGATCCTGAAATAGAAAAGAAAGCAATAGAAATGCTTGAAGAACAAGAATATGTGCATTATGTTGACTGAAAAGTTTTAATTATAGGCTTAAAATCGAATACTATGGCCATACTTCGTCTATTCGGGTTATATTTTCTGATGACACTATTAATGGTGATTGTTGGTTCAATATTTGGAGCTTATTTTGCAGGGAATTTCATAGGGGGGGCTTTCTTTTTCCTAATATTTTCTTTGCCAATTGCCCTTTACTCATATTTCTATAGTGATTCAATAGTTTTGAGAGCCTATGGTGCGCGCATAATTGAGAGACAAGATAATCCAAGACTATATGGTATTGTAAAGAAAATAGCAGATTTGAATGGCCTTCCAACTCCAAGAATTGCAATAGTTTCATCATCAACACCTAATGCTTTTGCAACTGGCCGCAATCCAAAAAATGCAGTTGTAGCAGCAACAACTGGCATAATGTCGGTACTTGATGATCATGAATTAGAAGGAGTCATGGCCCATGAAATGGCTCATGTAAAGAATAGAGATACATTAGTCATGTGTGTGGCTGCCGTAATTGCAGGGTTCATATCTTTTGCAGCTAGGATGATGATGTGGAATAGCATGTTTGGCCGAAATAGAAATGTGCATCCAGCTTTACTCATTTTAGTAGCTATAACCGCTCCTCTTGCAGCTTTCTTACTCCAGATGGCAGTATCACGTTCTAGAGAATATCATGCAGATGCCACAGCTGCTAAATTGACAAACAAACCATGGGCTTTGATTAGCGCTCTTAAAAAATTGGAATGGGAGAATCACAGAAAACCATTAGATTGTGGTTCACCTAGTAATGCAGCCTTGTGTATTGCAAATCCATTAAGAGGTGATAGTTTTTTCATTAATATGTTCTCTACACATCCTCCAATGGAAAAAAGAATTAAGGCCTTGGAAAAATTGTGAAACAAGCTTCTTTAGTTATTATTGGAGATGAAATTCTTTCGGGAAGAACTGAAGATGAAAATTTAGCATATCTTGCAAAATGGTTGGGTAAATTGGGTATTTCTTTATCAGAAGTTAGAGTTGTTTTAGATGATGAAGATGCAATAATTAGCGCCGTAAATTCTCTAAGAAAAAAATATGATTATGTTTTCACAACAGGCGGAATAGGTCCAACTCATGATGATATTACAACGGAATGTATCGCGAAAGCTTTTGGAGTTGAAGCAAAAGTGGATCATGATGCATTAGAAAAAATGGAATCTTTTCTAGATGGTAAGGAATTAACAGGGCCTTTACTCAAGATGCTTCGTATCCCAAAGGGTGGGGAATTAATTTACAGTCCAGCAACGAAGGCTCCAGGGTACAAAATAGATAATGTGTTTGTTATGGCTGGCATTCCAAAGATAATGCAAGGTATGTTAGAGGGGATGTATGATTATCTTGAAGCTGGAGATGTAGTTGATTCAAGATCTTTTGATATAATGAGGGGAGAAAGTTTTTTTGCTGAAGAATTAACAAGCATTCAAGAACAATATTCAGATGTTTCAGTAGGCAGTTATCCTTTTTCGAGAAATGGAGTTTATGGAGCAACTATCGTCTTACGTTCTACGCAAAAGTTATCACTTGATTCTTGTGAGAAACAGATTCAAGAATTAATTGCTAAATTTTAATCTGGATTTCCAATCTTTTCTACAACTTGTTTTAATTCAGTTATACTTTTTGCAATTGATCGATTAACTTTTAAGATTTCATCTCTTTCTTTTTGGAGCTTTTTTGCTTCAATAAATAATCCTTCCATGAGCGCTCGTATTGTGTTACCTGTTTCATCGCATGAGGGACAAAAATCAAATAATTCTTTATCACTTTTGAAAATTTCTCGTCTAACATAGTCTTCAAGCGTTGTAAGTTCCATATTTTGTCAAAGATTGGAGTTTAATACTTCTTTGCTTCTATATTTTTAAGTATATCATTGTATAGTATATTTGAAGTGGATAATCCAAATTTTTTAGCCCAGAAAAATTCTCATGAGAGAGATACGCATATTTCATTTGATGAAGGGCCACACATATATACAATAGATGGAGATTCGGATTATACCTCAGTTACGTCTTGGAACCATTCTCATTTTCCTGAATTTAATTCAGAACTAGTTATAACTAAGATGATGGCTTCACCAAAATGGCCACAGAGTCCTTATTTCGGAATGACAAAACAAGAAATTAAAGATAAGTGGAAAAATGATGGAATTGCAGCATCTGAGGCTGGGACAAGAATGCATTATGATATTGAAGGTTTCTATAATAATATGAAAATTGAGGATAATGATACATTGGAATGGAAATATTTTAAAGAATTTAATGATGCAATTGGATCTAAATTGGAGCCTTATAGAACAGAATGGATGGTTTGGGACAAAGATTTACGTCTTGCAGGTTCTGTTGATATGATATTTGCGAATTCAGATGGCACTTTGCAAATATACGATTGGAAAAGAGCCAAGGAAATAAAGAAAGAGAACAGATGGGATTCAGCAAAGGTAGATTGCATCTCTCACTTACCTCATTCCAATTTTTGGCATTATTCATTGCAATTAAACACATACAAGAGCATTATTGAGAGAAATTACGGTAAGAAAGTAAGTAAAATGTTTTTAGTTTGCTTTCATCCGAACAATAAAAATAATTCATATTTAAGTTATGAAGTTAGTTCATTATCTCAGGAGATGAAAGATTTAATTGAATTAAGAGAAAGGCATACGTCTTCGAGTAAAAAATTGAACCCTTTCCTTGAAAATTCTTTAATGACAGCTGAACAAGCTTCAGATACGGTAGACAAGCTTGTTGAGATGAAGAACAAGAAGAAAGAAATGCTTGCAGATATTGATGCAATGGTTGAGACTCTTGAATCTAAATTAATTTTTTATTCTAAGGAATCAGGTTTTAAATCAGTTAATGGCAGAGATTACAAGGTTACTTTTAATGAAAACTCAGAATATAAAGTTCCAGACAAGAAAGATTTGAGACGTTATGAACTAGAAAATACCCTCAAAGAGTTAGATTTATGGGAGCAGACACAAGAGATGTCAGCATACAGGCTTAAATCTTTATTGAAATCAGAAGCATTATCTTCTGAAAAAAAGGCCTCACTTTTAGCATATATGGATGAAGAATCAAATGTTAAACTGAGTCTGAAAAAATTATAATTTTTTTGCAAACAGAGGAAGAATAGGGATTAGGGAAAGAACTAAAGCGTTTCAACCTGGAATTAAAGCATAGTATTATATTTAACCTCATAATTTTAGTGTTGCCTCGGCAGTCGGAGAGAGTCTATTTCATTTTCCCTCATATTCCACCCCGAGGCATCTTTTTTAATTCAACAACCTTAAATAATCCCAATTATCTTTAAACTAATGCAAAAATATTTAGCCATTTTTTTAGGAATCATGCTTAGTTTACCATTAAGTGGTTGTTTGAAGCCTGAAGATAATAGAGTCGTAGTTGAAGATAATTCAGTTTTTAATTTTGATAGAGATATTCCAATGACTACGTGGTATCATTATGGAGGTACTTTATCTTCACCATCTCCAATAGATGCAACAAATCAAACCGCTCTTGATAATGCAAATTTGACAGTAGATTTAGTAGGAAATAATGCTCCTTTCTTTGTTAATGCAACATATTATGGAACAGGTTATGACACTTTCGAGCCTACAATAGGAATTACGGCTTCAGGCGCAATTTTCTTTACAAGTTGGAATGGGCTGGGGGATGGCACTCATATCATCCGTTCACGTGACCAGGGGCAAACTTGGGAAGATGTCGGCCCTTTCGGAACTATTGATGAGGATTCAGGCCAGACGCCTAATTCTAATGACCCCTATATTTACGTCGATAAGTTTACAGACAGGCTAGTAAAATTTGACATGCATGCTCTTGCATCCATGTTTGTAGAGTACTCAGACGACGATGGAGATTCATGGAGCATTCCTTACCCTGTAGAGGGGTATTATGTTACTCAGGATCATCAGAGCATTGCCTCGATGCCACATCCTGATGCTATTGTTGGCGAAGTGGTTTATGTTTATTGTATCAATACAGGTTCTCCTGCAGCTGGCCCTCAATGTTCACGTTCTCATACTGGTGGACAGTCGTGGGATGTTCAGAGAATAGGTTACCCATTTGGCACTCCTCAATGTTCAGGCCTTCATGGACATGTTGCAGGAGGGAGTGACCAGACAATCTATAGAGGAAACCCTTCCTGCGATGGTCCTGCAGTTTATCGTTCACTGGATGGAGGATATACATGGACTGAACACACAATTACAACTGAGGTCCAAATGCAGCAAGGCTGGCACTCTCATGAGGTGGCTGTAGCTGTTGATGAGGGAGGTAATGTACATGCGACCTGGATATCCCTAGACCAGATGCCATGGTATGCTTACTCTCTCGATCAAGGAGGGACTTGGTCTGAACCGATGATGGTCGCGGCTCCTTCAGTTTCTGAAACAGGTTTCCCTACCATATTTGCTGGTGATGCAGGCCGAGTTGTAGTGGGCTATATTGGTGAGGTGAACGATTGTGAAACTAGTAACACTACCAATGAAAGTGGATGTGGATGGGGTGGATATATGGCAATAATGACGGATGCTTTTACTGAGAATCCACTGATTACCAGTGTCGCTGTTAACCTCCCTAATGATCCCTTAGATATTACTTCTGATTGCGGAAACGTACGCTGTGGTGGCTTTGGTGATTTCATTGATGTTGAGATTGATGATCAAGGTCGACCATGGATTGCTCTTGCACACAATGCAGCAGGGTATGAGGAAGCTGTAATTGGAACGTTAATGGAAGGCCCTTCACTTTATGGAGATTTAACTAACTTAGAAATTTTACCAGAAGGCGGTCCATCGACTCTTCTGATAGGATAATCTAATTTTATAAACCCAAAACAGTAACTGATTTAGGATGAACAAATTAGTGTTTCTATTTGCGGCATTTTTGGTGGTTCCCTCTTTTGCAGGTTGCCTTGAGCCAGAAGATAAAAGGACTATAATTGAAGAACCTGGAATTTTTGGTTTTAGTAGGGAGATTCCTGAAACTACATGGTATCATTATGCCGGTGGAATTAATGCACTTGATGATGTTGCAGTTGGCCAAGCAAACATTACAGCCAATTTAACAGGTAATAATGTTCCATTTTGGACACAGGGTAGTTATTATGGGATAGGAATGACAACATTTGAACCAACTATGGGTATCACAACTAATGATAATTTGTACATGACAAGTTGGGGTAATGGTCCAGCGGGTTCAACTGCAATT
>Ga0208765_1001203_pt1 | contig 16068 bp, 14 predicted proteins | sample ETNtaG_2_FD_185783 | JGI IMG/M metagenome (GOLD analysis project Ga0208765, IMG submission 185783) | Marine microbial and viral communities from oxygen minimum zone, Eastern Pacific Ocean - ETNP201406SV203 (SPAdes) (version 2) | ecosystem: Environmental > Aquatic > Marine > Oceanic ... | reverse complement strand
GACCCTTGCAATGACCGCCTATGGAGACCTTGATACCTCTGTTTTGGATGAGCTGCCCAAGGGTCGCGGACAAATTAAAACGATAGTTATACCAGACGATAAACGCAGTGATGTGGTGCAAAAGATAACTCAAGAAACAAACAAAGGAAGGCAAGCTTATTGGGTTTGTCCGCTCATTGAAGAATCTGAGGAATTAAATTTTGAGGCCGCAGAAAAAACATTTAAAACACTATCATCAGAGCTGCCAACAAAAAAAATTGGGCTTGTTCATGGCAAACTTAAGCCCAATATAAAAACTAAAACAATGGTTGATTTTAAAAACAATATTCATCAGATTTTGGTTGCTACCACTGTCATAGAAGTGGGTGTTGATGTGCCCAACGCAACCATTATGGTGATTGAAAATTCAGAACGCTTGGGCTTATCACAACTTCATCAACTAAGAGGAAGAGTAGGTCGTGGTGAACATGAAAGCTTATGTGTGTTGATTTATAAAAAACCACTCAACAACATAGCAAAGCAGCGCCTAAACACGGTAAGAAAAAGTGTTGATGGGTTTTATATATCTGAGAAAGACCTAGAGCTCAGAGGACCTGGCGAGTTATTGGGCACAAGACAAAAAGGGGTGATAGGGTTAAAAATTGCTGATATCTCAAGGGACGCTTATATGTTGCCTGCAATTAATCGCTATTGCGCGGACTTTGACGGTAAGTACCCAGGGTTATCAGAAAGACTAATTGACCGGTGGGTTGGTCAACAAATTATCTATCGAAATGTTTAATTTATAGCTAGACTGTCTTCTTCTAAAACCATGAAACTGTCTTTTGAACAAATTGAAATATTGTCTCCTGATTTAACATGGGACAAAGGTGTTGAGAACCTTAGGGGTCATCAACCATCTTCAAGTTTAAAAAACTGGCTAACAGAAACAACGCTTTTAACAGATAAAATCCGTCAAAGACAACATCAACACTCTATTAAGGTATTAAACGAATATTATGGGCCTGTGCCAAGATTGTTGAAAAACTTACAAACAGAACAAAATAATTTTATTAGAGAAATTCTTTTGTCTATTGATAAACAGGCTTGTGTGTTGGCACAAACCATAGTGCCTCGTAAAACGCTGGAGCAAAACGGTTGGATCAAAACACTGGGTACCCAACCTTTGGGTGAGCACTTGTTAAAAAAACCCAATGTTTCAAGAAGCGAGTTTGAATACTCCTATTTAGAACATTCAATGTCTCCATTTTGGTTGAGGCGTTCTAGTTTTAATATTGATAAGGCAACGCTTTGGGTGATTGAATTGTTTTTACCCGCAATTGAAGTGTACACAGATGACCAAAATAAAGGCTTACTTTGAGCTTATCAGGCTTGGTCGACCGATAGGGCTCTATTTGCTCCTATGGCCAACCTTATGGTCTCTTTGGCTTTCTCATAATGAGGCCCCGAGTATCAAGTTAATGCTGGTGTTCTGTTTAGGTGTTTTTGTCATGCGCTCAGCTGGTTGTGTTATTAATGATATTGTTGATAAAGACATTGATCCCCAAGTGCAGCGAACCAAAACAAGACCTTTAGCCAATCAATCGATTAGTCTTGGAGAGGCGTATATTGTTTTGTTTATCCTCTTATGTGTAGCCCTTATTCTAGTTTTACAACTTAATCTGAACGTGCTTCTTTGGTCTATTTGTGGTTTAGCCCTTACTGTTTTATACCCTTTTTGTAAGCGGTTTATTTCTGCGCCACAACTGGTATTAGGTTTTGCTTTTAGTTGGAGTATTCCTATGGTTTATAGTGCGGGAGGCTTTATTTTGGATAAGGGGTTTATTTATTTGTGGTTAAGCACCGTCTTATGGATTGTTGTTTACGACACTTTTTATGCTTTGGTTGATAAAGCTGATGATTTAAAAATCGGGGTGCATTCAACGGCCATACTTTTTGGAGACAACGTTGGCTTAATTACTGGAATCTTACAGGTCCTGGTTCTCGCTTTATGGGTTATGGTTGGAACAACCAACAGCCTTGGTCCGTTTTATTTTTGCTCCCTTGTGCTTGCAGCTGCTTTATTCATTCGCCAACAATTCATAATTCGGTCCTCAAATCCTGAGCAAATATTCAAGGCATTTACTGAAAACAATTATGTGGGCTTATGTGTGTTTTTCGGTATTTTTACTGGCCTTCTTTATAGGTCTCATTAAGTCAACAAAGACCATCAAGATCCCTCGATCGAACAGTGTTGTGTTTTGGGTGATTTAGATTTGACTTAAGTCATTGTATTCTTCTCTTTTTTTATGGATAATGCATGCGATCAAATTGGTTGATTAGCTTTATATATAAAGGGTATTTATGGCTTTTGTAATCGTTGCCACAATTATTGTAATCGGAACGGTTCTTTGGAACGCGGTTACCCCGTGGTGGTTTACACCTCTGGCTTCTAATTGGGGGGCTCTTGACCAAACAATTATTATTTCATTATGGGTCACCGGTGTCGCCTTTGTTTTGGTGTCGGCTTTTATTATTTATTGTGTTTATAAGTTTCCTTATAAAGAAGGGCATAAATCTGAATACGAACCAGAAAACACGAAGTTAGAACTCTGGTTAACTGTGATTACTACCATAGGAGTGGTTGTTTTGTTGGCTCCAGGATTAATTGCTTGGAATGATTATGTTGCTCTTCCTGATGAAGGAATCGAAGTAGAGGGGGTTGGCCAACAATGGGTTTGGAGTTACCGCTTCCCAGGTGAAGATGGGATTTATGGCAACACCAGTGGTCGCCTTTTTAGCTCAAAAAACACCTTTGGGATTGACCCAAATGACCCTAATGGATTAGACGATATTTTAATTAGAGAAGCAGAAGTTCATCTTCCAATTAATGAAAGCATTATTATGCAATTAAGATCGAAAGATGTCTTACATGACTTTTATATCCCTCAGTTCAGAGCAAAAATGGATCTCGTTCCTGGACAACACTCAAACCTATGGTTTGAACCAACAATCTTGGGTACTTATGAGGTTGCATGCGCTGAATATTGTGGAACAGGGCATTACGCAATGAGGGGGTTGATTACTGTGAACACACAAGAAGATTTTCAAGCGTGGTTAGAAAAACAACCAACATTTGCACAAACCCTTAATGAAGGAGTTGAAGGAAACGGGAAGCAAATTGCACAAACTCTTGGTTGTGTTGCTTGTCATAGTGATAACGGAATTAATGGCATTGGACCAACATGGAAGGATAGTTTTGACTCAACAAGAGAGCTTGCAAGTGGGGAGGTTGTGCTAGTTGATGAGGCTTACATAAAAGAGTCAGTTGTTAACCCAGCAGCTAAAATAGCAAGCGGTTATGCACCTGTAATGCCAGCTTACGCCACTCTTTCTGATGAGGAGCTGGATGCTATTGCTGACTATATTAAAACTTTATCGAACTAGTTCGGATATAATTTTTAGGAGGAAAAATAATAACAATGGAGCGAAACGCAATGTATGAAGGACAGCCACTCTATCACCCAAAAGGCTGGTGGGGTCGCTATGTTTTCTCTCAAGATCATAAAGTAATTGCCTTGCAATATACTTGTGTGGCTCTTGCAATTGGTCTAACAGGAATGTTTTTATCGTTAATGATGAGAATGCAGCTTGGTTTCCCTGGGTTGTTTGAATCAATTAGCGCGGGGAATTATTACCAAGATGTGACTATGCACGGGATGATCATGGTAATTTACCTGCTTACAGCATTGTTTTTAGGTGGTTTTGGTAATTATTTAATACCGCTTATGTTGGGCTCAAGAGACATGGCTTTTCCTTTTGTGAATATGTTGAGTTTCTGGGTGTATTTCCTCTCTGTTATTATCTTGGTGTGCAGTTTTTTTGTTGAAAGTGGTCCCACTGGAGCAGGCTGGACACTGTATCCGCCCCAATCAATTTTACCTGGAACCCCTGGTGCCGATGGCGCCGGTATTCTTTTAATGTTGGGTTCATTGGCAGTGTTTATTATTGCTTTTACTATGGGCGGGTTAAACTACATCACCACCGTTCTCCAATCTCGAGCCAAGGGCATGAACATGATGAGGATGCCTTTGATTATTTGGTGTCTCTTTTTAGCCACTTTTCTTGGTTTACTGGCCTTTCCCGCGTTGCTTGTGGGAGCGATTATGTTAATTTTTGATCGTGTTTTGGAAACAAGCTTTTTTATGCCTGAAATTTTCAAGGGTGGAGAAGTATTAAATTATGGTGGCGGTAGCCCTGTTTTGTTTCAACACTTGTTTTGGTTTTTTGGGCACCCAGAGGTATATATTATTGCGCTTCCAGCATTTGGAATTATCTCTGAACTTATAAGTTGTCATGCTAGAAAAAATATTTTTGGTTATAACATGATGGTTTGGGCGCTTATTGCCATCGCGGGGATAGCCTTTATTGTTTGGGCTCACCATATGTATGTGGCCGGAATGAACCCTTATCTAGGGTTCTTTTTTGCAACCACCACGTTGATTATTGCGGTGCCAACAGCGATAAAAGTTTATAACTGGGTTATCACTTTATGGAACGCTAACATTAGAATGACGGTACCAATGCTCTATTGTTTAGCGTTTTTAATTACCTTCCTTATTGGTGGTCTCACTGGGCTCTTTCTTGGGAATGTGGCTGTTGATGTGCCACTATCAGACACCTACTTTGTAGTTGGGCACTTTCATATGGTGATGGCGGTGTCGCCAGTTTTGGCTCTTTATGGAGGGCTTTATCATTGGTACCCATCAGTTACCGGCAGAATGTTGGATGATCGCCTAGGTAAGATACATTTTTGGATTACTTTTGTGGGCACCTACCTAATTTACTTCCCAATGCACTACATCGGTTTCTTAGGTGTTCCAAGACGGTATTATTCTAACGAGCAATATGACTTTATTCCTCAGTCAGTCAATGACCTTAATCAGTTTATTACGATTTGTGCCTTAATTGTCGGCGCTGCTCAATTTATCCTTCTGTACAATTTTGTTGTGAGCGCTGTCCGCGGAAAAGAAGCGGGATCAAACCCATGGGGTGCATGCACATTAGAGTGGCAAGCACTAGAATCGCCTCCAGGGCATGGCAATTGGGGAGATAAGTTGCCAGTGGTTTATAGGTGGCCTTATGATTATGGTCTTCCAGGAGCAACTGATGATTTTGTGCCACAAAATGTTCCTGATGAGCAAATTACTTAGATAAACAATGGACAACATTGCAAATAATGAAGAGCGTTTTATGGGTTTGACCCATGGGCAAGTGTTTGTTTACACGTTAATGACTGTGATCTCGATACTCTTCTTGTTTGTTACCAATGCTTATTTGTTTAGAATGAACTTTGAAGACTGGAGGTCAGTGCCTGTCCCTTCACTTTTGTGGGTAAACACCGGCTCGTTGGTTTTAGCGAGTGCGGGCATGGCCTGGACAACAAATGGTGCTAAAAAGAGTGACCTCCAAACCATAAAAGTTGGTTTAGTTATAGGTGGCTTGTTCGCCATTGTTTTTGTGTCTGGCCAAACATGGGCTTGGCAACAACTCACAACCTCAGGGTTTTTCTTAGCTGCAAACCCCGCTAACACTTTTTTTTATTTAATCACGGCGTTGCATGCGTTGCATGTTCTTGGGGGAATGGTCGCCTGGTTTTACGTTACCTTAAAAATATTTAAACAAGGTGTGTCTATCCTACAACCTGAGTCTATTGCTCTTCTTGGAACTTATTGGCATTACATGCTATTGGTTTGGATTATGTTGTTTGGGCTACTTTTAACCACTTAAAGAGAAATCTATGTCAAGTCAACCTGTGTCGTTTGAAGAATCGGTTCCTGATAATTTAAAAGGATTAGTGTCTGACTGGTCGTCTGATGTACAAACCTTCAAGGTTCGATGGAGCAAGGCAATGATGTGGATCTTTTTGGTTAGCGACACATTTATTTTTGGCTCTTTTTTGTCCGCCTACATGGCGGTTAGACTAACAACCACCGCTCCTTGGCCAAACACCAGTGAAGTGTTTGCTCTACATGTTGGCGGCGCTGATATTCCATTGCTTTTGATTGCAATCATGACTTTTATTCTTATCAGCAGCAGTGGAACCATGGCGATGGCAGTGACTTCAGGCTATAAGAAACAACGTGTTAGAACAGGGGTATTAATTTTATTAACCGCTCTAGGCGGGGTTGCTTTTGTGGGTATGCAAATGTTTGAGTGGAGCAAGTTAATCTTTGAAGAAGGCATTCGACCATGGGGCAATGAATTTGGAGCTGATCAATTTGGTGGGTTCTTTTTTATGATTACAGGATTTCATGGCTTGCATGTTTCTATTGGGGTTATTTATCTAACAACCATTGCCGTTAGGGTCTTGCAAGGTCGTTACGATCGGCTTGATGATTATCAAATTGTAGAAGTGGCTGGCCTTTATTGGCATTTTGTTGATTTGGTCTGGATCTTTATTTTTGCATTCTTTTATCTTTGGTGAACAATATGAATGAACAAGAAAAACATTTTAAGCACCCTAGTTTTTATCCTGGAGATGCCCCTGAAACCGAACACCCTTTCAGCTTATATATAAGCGTTTGGATACTTTTATTTGTGTTAAGTGGCTTTTCATACATGGTCGACTATATGAATGTCGAGGGTTACCTCAGGTGGTTCCTTGTGACTGTGTTTGCTTTTTTGAAAGCTGGTTTAGTGGTTGGTGTCTTTATGCATATGGCCTGGGAAAGGATGGCATTTTTATACGCAATAACCTTACCACCATTATTTTTGTTAGCTTTGGCTGGAATTCTAGCTGTGGATGGGGCGTTTATTTATTATATTAGAGATCTATTCATGTCCTTGACGCCGTCCTAAGGCAACCCAAAGACCTCGTGCCAAAAACCAAAACTATCTTAGCGCTAACAACCTTGCTTGCGTTCTGTGTAATAGTTTTCGGTGCTTATGTCAGACTGACAGACGCTGGCCTTGGTTGTCCTGATTGGCCCGGTTGTTATGGTTTTATCAGTGTGCCTGACACCGCTGAAGAACTGTCTGCCATTGAAGAGTCATTTCCTGGCCAAGTGGTTGAGTCTGGAAAGGCTTGGCGAGAGATGATACATCGCTATATAGCAAGTCTGCTGGGCTTGCTTATTTTAATTTTGTTTGTCTCAGAGGCATTTAAAAAAAACAAAACCGTTTTTTCTGACAACTTTAACCTGAAGATCTCTTTGCTCTTGTTGCTGTTAGTCATCTTTCAAGGGTTGTTGGGAATGTGGACAGTAACCCTAAAGGTTCACCCTTTTGTGGTTTTGGCACACCTGGTTGGTGGGCTGTCAACACTGTCTCTATTGTTTGTTTATTTAAAAAGAATTAGCGCCCCAACAAAACCAAGAGCTAGGTTCACGGGTCTTTTGTTTTTTGGTTTCGTGCTATTAATAGCACAAATTCTACTTGGGGGTTGGACAAGCACTAACTACGCGGCTTTGGGTTGTCCAGATCTCCCATTGTGTTATGGCCAGTTTTGGCCATCTAATATGGATATAAATGAAGGATTTTTAATGTGGCAATCTTTTGGAAAAAATTACGAGGGCGGCCTGTTGTCACCCCCAGGAAGAACTGCCATTCATTTTTTTCACCGTTTAGGTGCTATTGCTCTAACTCTAGGGCTTGGCGTTATAATTTTTAAGTACATTAAAAGCCCTTCAACAAGAGTAAAAAAGGCGGCACTCGTTTTGGCTGCAGCTTTGTTTTTTCAGTTATTAATTGGAATAGTTATGGTGTGGTCAGGCATTGTCTTATCTTTGGCCACAGCTCACAATGCTTTTGCTGCTTTGTTGCTCTTATCGTTTTTAAACCTCGTATACACAATAAAACACAGATAAAGCTACAATAACTGTTCCATGGAACCTGAAGATATTCTTGGCCAATTAAATGAGCCGCAGAGAGAGGCCGTAACCAGTGGTGCTAACCCAGTTATGGTTCTAGCTGGTGCTGGCAGCGGGAAAACTAGGGTGCTTGTCCACAGAATTGCCTGGTTAATAAGTGTTGATAACACCTCTCCGTTCAATGTGTTTGCTGTCACCTTTACCAATAAAGCTGCCAATGAAATGCGAGAACGCATCAGTGAAATGTTGGGCCTAGAGACTCGCGGCATGTGGGTTGGAACCTTTCACGGTTTAGCTCATAAGTTTTTAAGGTTGCATTGGAAAGAGGCAGGGCTTGAGCAAGGTTTTCAGGTATTGGATTCTAGCGACCAGCACCGACAAATCAAAAAGATAATTAAAGAACAGAACCTTGACGAGTCATACTATCCACCCAAAGAGGTTCAGTGGTTTATTAATAGCCAAAAAGATTTAGGCCTAAGGGCTAAACAGGTTAAAGAAGATGCCGGGAAGAAACAACATATCCAGCTTTACAAGGATTACGAGCAACGGTGTGCTCGCTCTGGGTTAGTTGATTTTGGAGAATTGTTATTATGTTGTTATGAAACGCTTAGTAAAAATAACGGCCTTTTAGGGCACTACCAACAACGATTCAAAAATATTCTTGTCGATGAATTTCAAGACACCAATGAAATACAATACCAAATGATTAAGCTTTTATCTGGTGCGCACGGTGCTGCTTTCGTGGTTGGGGATGATGACCAATCCATTTATAGGTGGCGTGGCGCTAACTCTGCCAATATGTCAAGATTTCAAACAGAGTTTGTCGATACCCGGGTTATTAAAATGGAGCAAAACTATCGCTCTACCAAAACGATACTTGCTGCTGCCAATGCTGTTATTGCAAATAATGATAAACGCCTTGAAAAAACCTTATGGACCTCCGCTGAGGAAGGGCCTCAAATTAAACTGGTTGCCAATTATGATGAATATGAGGAAGCACACAATATTATTGACACCATTCAAGCTAAATCTAAATCAGTTGGTTTAAACAATATTGCAGTCCTTTATAGGTCTAACGCTCAGTCAAGAGTTATTGAGGAAGCGCTCTTACAGCAAGCTATTCCTTACCGGGTTTATGGGGGTTTTAGGTTTTTTGATAGGGCTGAAGTTAAAGACGCTCTAGCTTATTTGAGGCTATCTGTTAATCAAAATGATGACTTAGCTTTTGAAAGAGCGTCCAGCATGCCGCCAAAGGGTTTGGGGGCAAAAACACTGAGTGATATACAATCTTTTGCCCAAACAGAAGGGGTGTCGCTTTTTGTCGGAGCCTCACAGTTATTAGAGCACTCATTAATAAGTGGGCGTGCTAAAAATGCTGTTCATGCTTTTGTTGCTCAAATTCAAAAATTAAAAAACAAGACTGAAAACAAACCTCTTAAAGAGCAGTTTGAAACGGCAATACATTTATCAGAGTTAATCAATTTTCTTCAACAGAAAAAAAGCGAACAATCGGCCACAAAAATAGACAATATTATGGAACTAATCAACGCAGCACATGGGTATCGCCCGCTGCTAGATGAGGATGAAATTACCCCTCTTGAGTCTTTTTTGTCACATGCTGCGCTTGAATCAGGAGACAACCAAGCCTCAGAGTGGCAAGACAGTGTTCAACTGATGACCATGCACTCTGCAAAAGGTTTGGAGTTTCCTTTGGTTTTTATTGCGGGCATGGAGGACGGTTTGTTTCCTCACCAACGTTCTCAAATTGAGGTTGGGGGCTTAGAAGAAGAGCGCCGCTTATGCTACGTGGCCATCACACGATCAATGAGAGAACTGTATATTAGTTATGCCAACCAAAGGCTTACCCATGGTTTGACAAATTATAGTCGGCCATCTCGCTTTCTTTATGAGATTCCAGAAGAACTTATTGATGAAGTATCTAATCAGGGGGTGTTGTCTAATTCAACCAAAACAAGCCATAAACGTCCTTCTAAAAACAAGTCTTCTTCCTTGTTGGGACAAAGAATACATCACCACGTTTTTGGAGAAGGTATTGTTATAGCGATTGAGGGAGATGGAGACAACACAAGAGCACAAATTAATTTTGAAACTGAGGGCACAAAATGGTTGGTTTTAAGCTATACAAAGCTAAATTTGATGTAAAATAATAATCGAAGAACCATGAACATTTTAATATTAGGTGCGGGGCAAGTAGGGTCAACAACAGCCACTCAGTTGGCCAAAGAAGAAAATAATGACGTTACAGTTGTTGATGTTGATCCTGAGAAGCTTGATAAGCTCGCCAGCAAATCTGATCTAAGGGTTATTGAGGGAAATGCCTCACACCCTAAAACCCTAAAAACTGCGGGCGCTGACAGTGCTGATATGTTAATTGCTGTGACCAGTAGTGATGAGGTTAATATGGTGGCCTGTCAGATTGTTTCAACGCTGTTTAATACGCAAACAAAGATAGCCAGAATAAGGGCTGCTGCTTATACAGACAGGCCAGAGCTATTCTCTGAAAATGATATACCTGTTGATTTTGCAATCAGCCCTGAGGACCTAATAACTGATTATATTATTGAAGTAATCCAACACCCTGGTGCTTTTCAGGTGCTCGATTTTGCTGGCGGTAAAATCAGGATGGTTGGGGTCAAAACCAAACAACATGGTTTTTTGGTAGACAACCCTATTCGCCATCTTCACAACCATCTTGGTAACGAAAAAGTAAGGATTGCAGCCATATACAGAGAAGGTCAAATGATTGCTCCTGAGGGTGACACGATTATTAGAAAGGGTGATGAAGTCTATTTTATTGCGGCGCCTGAAGACATTGACCATATGATTACTGAGTTCAACCAAGACCAGGAAAAAGCAAGAAATATTGTTATTGCAGGCGGCGGGAGAATTGGGTTGAGGCTTGCGTCGAAGCTTGAGGATGATAACTATGTAAAGTTGATTGAAAAATCAGCAGCTCGAGCAAAAAAACTGTCTGAAATACTAGAGTCTACAATTGTACTAAAAGGTGACTCCTCTGATGACGCCCTTCTTAAAGAAGAAAACATTGATAACAATGACGTGTTTGTAGCCACCACTAATTCAGAAGAAGCCAACATCCTCTCAGCCATGGTTGCAAAAAAAATGGGGAGCAAAAAAGTAATGGCCCTTATCAATAAAGACTCCTTCTCTGGCCTAATGGAAACAGACAGTATCGATATTGCGATCTCTGCTGAACAGATCACAGTTAGCTCTTTGTTGTCACACATTAGAAAAGGAGACGTTGTAAAAGTGCACAGTTTAAAAAGGGGTGGCGCTGAGGCTCTTGAAGCTGTAGCCCACAGCCATGAAAACTCAAACGTTGTTGGAAAGATGGTTGGGGATATTAATCTTCCTGAGGGTTCTTTTATCACCGCAATTGTTTCAAGCCAAGGTGAAATCAAAACAGTACATCGCACAACATTTGTTGAGGCAGATGATCATGTGGTTGTTTTTATAGACAACAGGGATACTATTACAGAAATAGAAACAATTTTTGAATAAACAGATAAGGCGCTGTTGCGCCTATCTAAGAACATGATCTTAAAAAACTTTCAATCAGTGCAAAAAACCTTGGGTTTGTTATTAATGGTTTTTAGCTCGTCAATGCTGTTGCCTTTTCTTGTGGCCGGTTTGTTTAATGATGTTTACACTGCGTCATCTTTTTTAGCGTCGTTTTTCTTCACTCTTTTTTCTGGGCTTATAATTTGGTATCCCAGCAGGAAAACGACCGGTGAGCTTCGCCTTCATGAGGGTTTTATCATTGTTTCTATGTTTTGGGTGACATTAGCTTTATTTGGGTGCATTCCTTTTTTAATGTTGCCTGAAAGCACTCTCACTTTAACTGATGCTATTTTTGAGTCTACCTCGGGGTTAACAACAACCGGGGCAACTGTTATCAATAACCTAGACTCACTACCGAAGGGGTTGTTGTTTTATAGGGCCCAACTTCAGTGGCTTGGGGGTTTGGGAATTATTGTTTTAGCGGTTGCTGTTCTGCCTATGCTGGGGGTTGGTGGCATGCATTTATACAAAGCAGAATCTGCCGCTTCAGTGACAGAATCAAAACTTACCCCAAGACAAAAAGAAACAGCCAGGTCGTTAACAATCATTTATGTTGTGTTAACTATTTTCTGTGCTTTAGGGTATTTGCTTGGAGGTATGTCGTTTTTTGATGCTGTTTGTCACGCTATGACCACTGTCGCCATTGGTGGTTTTTCAACCCATGATGCTAGCTTTGGTTTTTTTCAGGGTTCTTCTTTTATTTATTGGGTATCCAGTATTTTTATGTTGTTGGCTGGTATAAATTTTTCATTGCATTTTTTTGCTTGGAAAAATAAAGCTCTAACTACCTACTTGGCAGATTCTGAGTTTAAGGCCTACATTGTTTTACTATTAACCGTGGTGTTTATAGCTGGGGTTTCATTGATGGTTAGCCAAACTCAAACCCAATCACCTGCCACATTCACTGAGTTGTTTTTTCAAGTGGTCTCTATAGGGACAACAACCGGCTATACCACAGCGGGTTATGGTTACTGGCCGGTGTTTATTCCTTTTTTATTGCTTTTAGTAAGTTTTGTTGGTGGGTGTGTGGGCTCCACTGGTGGTGGTCTAAAGGTTGCTCGGTGTTTAATCCTCTTAAAACAAGGGTTAAGAGAGGCTAAACGACTGGTTCACCCTAGCGCTGAGATTGCTGTGAAAATAAACTCGAAAGCAGTAGATCAAAAAATCTTGGATTCTGTTTGGGGGTTTATATCAGCCTATGTGGTTATTTTGGTGGTGTTTACACTTACCCTTTTAGCCTGCGGTCTAGATGAGTTAACTGCTTTCTCTGCAGTCACTGCTTCGCTAAACAATCTTGGTCCTGGTTTGGGTGAGGTCTTTGTAAACTATACTGATTTATCTTTATTGCCTAAATGGGTTTGTATCGCTGCAATGGTCTTGGGTAGGCTAGAGATTTTTGCCTTGTTAGTGCTCTTTACCCCAACATTCTGGCAAGACTAACTGTTCATGAGTTTGTTTAAAAAGCTGTTACAAAGCTTTAACACCATCAATATTGTTGTCGGCAAGGCCGTCTCTTGGTTGGTGTTAATTATGGTGGGCATTGTTTTTAGTGTTGTGGTCATGCGGTATGTTTTTTCTACTGGAAGGATTTGGGTGCAAGAACTGGTGCTTTGGATGCATGCCGCAGTTTTCTTGTTGTCAGCGGCCTACACATTGAGCGAAGACTCACATGTTCGTGTTGATGTTTTTTTTAGGCGGTGGAGTCTTAAAACCCAAAGCCGCATTAATCTTATTGGTAGCGCGTTATGTTTGTGTCCCGTGTCTTTGTTTTTGGTGTTTGGCTCTCTGGACTATGTGACCAGCTCTTGGGAGTTAAAAGAAGCTTCCAAAGATGCCGGGGGTCTTGTTTATCCTCTTGTGCCTTTATTAAAAACAATGATCCCTGTGTGCGGGGTAATGTTGTTTTTTCAAGCTTTGTTTATTGGTCATCGCTCAGTTCAGGAAATTCAAAATGATTGAATCTGTTCTTCTTTTTTTTACTGTGATTGTGTTTTTATTAGCCGGTTATCCGGTGGCCTTCACTTTAGCTGGGGTGGCCTTGTTATTTGCTGGCATTGGTTTAGTTACTGGTAATTTTGAGCCTGGTTACCTTAATGCTCTCCCCAGCAGGTTGTTTGGGATTATGACAAACGAAACATTAATTGCTGTGCCGTTATTTGTTTTTATGGGCGTCACTCTTGAAAAAGCCAAGATCGCAGAAGATTTATTAGAAACATTAAGCTCGTTATTTGGAACCTATCGGGGCGGCCTTGGTTTAGCGGTAATCATTGTGGGCATGTTGTTAGCAGCCAGCACCGGGATAGTTGGTGCCACCGTTGTTACCATGGGGCTTTTATCTCTTCCAACAATGTTAAAGCGTGGTTATTCTCCTGAAATTTCAACCGGTGTTATCGCCGCATCAGGAACTCTGGGTCAAATTATACCCCCCTCTATTGTTTTGGTGTTATTGGGTGATGTGCTCTCTTCAGCTTACCAACAATCGCAACTCCAATTGGGAATTTACTCGCCCAAAACGGTTTCGGTTGGTGATCTGTTTGCCGGAGCAATTATTCCTGGGTTAGTTTTGGTGGGGCTGTATATGGTTTATGTTGTTTTCATTTCTATAACAAAACCTGAAAGTATGCCTTCTGTTGAGCCTACCCTTAAATCAAAAAAGATATTGTTTGTTGATCTTGTTTTTGTTTTAGCGCCTCCTTTGTTTTTAATGGTCGCTGTTTTGGGGTCAATTATAGGTGGGTTAGCAACCATTACTGAGGCTGCTGGAGTTGGTGCCGTGGGCGCTTTATTTTTAGCTGGAATAAAAAAACAACTAACCATTAGTGTTTTAAGAAATGTTTCACAAGAAACTGCCAAGCTCACCAGCATGGTGTTTTTAATTTTAATCGGGGCGTCAATTTTCTCACTTGTTTTCAGGGGTTATGAGGGCGATGAGCTGGTTCGGTCTTACTTGTCCTCTGTTCCAGGGGGTGTTGTTGGAACAATAGTTGTGGTGATGTTGGTAATGTTTATTTTGGGGTTTGTTCTTGATTTTATTGAGATTACTTTTGTAGTGGTGCCTATTGTTGCGCCGGTAATTCTAGCTCTAGGTGTTGACCCAATTTGGTTGGGGATCCTGATTGCCATTAACCTGCAAACGTCATTTTTAACACCGCCTTTTGGTTTTGCTTTATTTTATTTAAGGGGGGTTGCTCCTGATATTGTTGAAACAAAATCTATCTACAAAGGCGTGCTTCCGTTTGTGTTAATTCAGTTGTTTATGTTGTTTTTAATTGCTCTCTTTCCAGAGTTGGTAACCTGGCTGCCAAACAAACTATACGGTTAACCGCCGTCGCCTCCGCCACCGCCGTCGCCTCCGCCCATCATTGCCACACCAACGTCACCACCAGAAGCAGAAGCAATTACAGAAACCCAAGCCATTTGATCAACCCCATTACCGCAAGCTGCTGTTATATTATCTTGGGTGAAATTTGCTAATTCTGGAACCTCTGTGCACTCTCCTGATGTTTGGCTCACCTCAAACGTTTTTTTCTTAGAAATTAGATAAATTTTATTCTGTGCTATAGCCAACACATATTGTGTTGTGTCATGCCATTTTTTAAATTTTGTTTCAAACAATAAAGAGCCTGTGTTCCCACAAAGCTTACAGATGTGTCCCTTGTGGTTAAAAAAATAAATATCTCCATTGTGATATGCGGGAACTATCCAACCTTTAATATCCTGGGTGCGCCAAACCTCTTTGCCTGTGTGGGCATTTAATAGTTGATGGGAGTTTTTTGTTTGCCAAGAATTCATACTTTGGACCAATATGTTGTCTCCACATGTGGTAATAATATAAGGGGTATCTTCAACAGCCCTGCTCCAAACTGCCTCCTTTGTGTCCATGTTATATCTGGCAACAGCTTTTTTTTGGCCTAAAAATACTTCGTTTGATGAGCTCATAGTTATTCCTTTTTTATGTTGGTGTTATAGGTTGTTTGCCTGCTCAAAAGCATAGGCCATTTCTATTATATTTTTGTCTTGCCAGGCGGTCGAGATAAACGACAGCCCTACGGGCAAGCCCTGTACAAAGCCTAAAGGTATGGTGATGTGGGGGTAGCCCGCCATAGCAGCGTAACCGCCCACCCCCCATGAGAGCTGGTTTTTAGCTGCAACTTGATCACCGCCCTCATAGTCAATTTCCCAAGCTGGTCCCATGGTTAAACCAACGATAGCATCCAACCCGTTTTTATTAAGCAAACTATCAATGTGTTCTGTTGAAACTGATTTGGTGATTTTTAGTGCGTTTAAATATTTTTCCTTCTGTCCTTTAGTTTGTTCGCTAAGGAGAAAAATATCTTGGTCAAAATGGGTTAAGACTGTGTTTTTGTTTTTAATATTAAAATCAATGAGCTCTTTTAGGTTTTTTGGTTGGTTGGGGTGTGTTGAGAGATACTTGTTTATCCCCTCCCTAAACTCGTACAGAAGAACAAAATATTCTTCTTCGCCAGGGTAGTCTTGTTTGGCGGCTAGCATAATTACCCTTGCTCCGGCGGCAATCAAAATTGTTTTTGCTTTGATGATTAACCTGTTTTCCTCTGGTTCATTTGATGACGCTGACATTAAACCAATCGTTTTCCCT
>Ga0208765_1001198_pt1 | contig 16118 bp, 14 predicted proteins | sample ETNtaG_2_FD_185783 | JGI IMG/M metagenome (GOLD analysis project Ga0208765, IMG submission 185783) | Marine microbial and viral communities from oxygen minimum zone, Eastern Pacific Ocean - ETNP201406SV203 (SPAdes) (version 2) | ecosystem: Environmental > Aquatic > Marine > Oceanic ... | reverse complement strand
CGGTCGCGATGACTCTCGGTCACCTGACTAGGTCAGGCGGCGAGAGCGAGATCGTCCGTCTTGGCGTCTCTGTTGGTGCCCCGTTTAAGGAGTCTGGGCTACTCCGGTCGCACGTCACGGCCACTGCCATCGGCGTCGAAACCGATCAGCCCCGTGGTCGGTGGCCCTCAGGCCACCACGTGAGAATGTGTAAGTACTGGTTGTCAAGTGGCTCAGGACCATTAGTCGCACCTCAAGGGTACCCCTCGGTTATGACACAACGTTTGTGAGATCCGGCTGTCAGACTCCAGTTATCGACGAGCAGCGCCTCGCTTCCTTTCCGTTCGTGCCGACGAACGACCTCCCGCCGGTGGTGGAGCGTGCCGAGGGGTGCACGCTCTACTTCGACGATGGTCGTGACGTCCTCGACGCAGGTGGGGGAGCCGTTGCCGTCAACATCGGCCACGGTCGGATCGAGGTGGCTGACGCCGTGGCCGAGGCCACCCGGCGGGTCTCCTATGTCCTGCCACCCTGGGTCACCGAGGAGCGGATCGCCCTCGTGGAACTTCTCCGTAGCCGGTGGTTGCCACCGGCATTAACACGGGTTGGCTTCACCAGTGGCGGCTCGGAGTCGGTCGACACGGCTGTCCGTCTGGCTATAGCTCACTTTGCGGCGCTTGGTAAGCCCGAGCGGCGCAAGGTGATCGGACGCGAAGCCTCCTACCACGGATTGACCATGACAGCGCTCGCCATCAGCGGACACCAGTCGCGACGTTCCACGTTCGAACACGTCCTGGCTGATCACCCGAAGATGCCAGTGGACGACGCTGAGGGCCTCGAGAAGTTGCTATGGGACGAGGGTCCGGAAACGGTCGCTGCGGTCATCGCCGAACCTGTGGTGGGTGCGACGGCCGGAGCGCTAGTGCCCTCCGATGACTGGTGGTCCGACGTCCGGACACTCTGCAACCAACATGGCGTACTGCTCATCACCGACGAAGTCATGACTGGCTTCGGTCGAACCGGCCGCCGGTTTGGAATCGACCACTGGGAAGTCGTGCCCGACATCATGGTTGGAGGCAAGGGCCTGTCCGGTGGATACGCCCCACTCGGTGGGGTGTTCACCACCGATGAAGTGGTAGCCCCTATCGCCGCCCGAGGTGAGGGCCTGATGTTCTTCACCTACTCGGCCCACTCGGCGGCCTGCGCGGCCGGCGTCGCAGCATTGAACATCCTCGAGGATGAGGACCTGGTGGCGGCCAGTGCCACTAAGGGTGCCGATCTGCTCGAGCGGCTGCGTCGACTGGAGGGGCACCAGGCCGTACGGGAGGTTCGGGGTTTGGGGCTGATGATCGGCATCGAGTTGGTGGCCGACATGTCCGGCGATACAGACGGACCTGGCGAGCGCCCAGGCGCGAAAGTGGTCGCTGAGGCTCTCCGTCGTGGCGTATGGGTGTATCCGGCAGGGGACGGCAACGTGCCCGACGCCTTGCTTGTCGGTCCGCCGTTCACCATCACCGACGTAGAGATGGACCGGCTGACGCGGGTAGTGGCCGAGTCGATCTCCGCCGTCTACGGCGACTGACTGCCGGTCCGGGATTCGAACTCGCCGGGTCAACCCCGGCGCACCACCCCCATGGCCCGGTCAGCCTCCCGGTCTGCCTCTTTGCGAGCCAGTGCTTGGCGTTTGTCGTACAACTTACGGCCACGGGCCAGCGCCACCTCGACCTTGGCATTGCCATTCTTGAAGTACAACCTGAGAGGCACCAGCGTGAGGCCCTCGAGGTTCATGCGCTCGATGATGCGTCGGATCTCGGAACGGTGCAGCAGCAACTTTCGGGGCCGATCGGGGTCATGGCCCATGGAGTCGCCCCCACTCATGACGTACGGCGGGACGTTCATACCCACCAGCCACAGCTCGCCACTCTCTTCGCGTCCGAACGCCTCGGCGATCTGGACCTTCGCGCCCCGGATCGACTTCACCTCGCTACCGCGCAGTACGAGGCCGGCCTCCCACGTGCCCAGGAGGTCGTATTCGTGCCGGGCCCGGCGGTTGGAGGCGACCGTGCGGTCAGCGTGCTCGCTCACGGCCCGATGGTACCGGCGCCCCTCGTTAACCTTGGGCCTCATGGGAGACGGCCGGGCTGAGACCCTGACGCTTACCGACGAGGTCTACGCGGCGATGATCGATCGTGCCCTCACACAGGCGCCTAAAGAGGCCTGTGGCCTGTTCACCGGTGCGCCGGGCACATTGCACGTGGACGACTTTCACCCAATGACCAACGTGGTCGACCCGGACGAGACGTGGAAGCTCTACCTGCTGGACGGCCAGGAGATGCTTGACGTGGAAGCTGAGGCTGACGCGGCGGGCCGGACCGTGCTGGGCGTCATGCACAGTCACACCCACACCACGGCCTACCCGTCACCCACAGACGTGGCCGATGCCGCCCGGTTCGACCCGTTCGGAGCATGGATCTTTGTCATCGTGTCTCTCAAGCATGCGGACTCCGTACTCAGGGCCTACCGGATCCTGGACGGCGACATCGCTGAGATTCCCGTTGAGGTGCTGGCCGAATCCGACTACGGCCAGCATCCCGACTAGACGAGTCGGATCTAGGCAGACCCCGCTGGGCCAGCCGGACCACTTCCTACGCCTCTCGGAGAAGAATTACATGCCCGTTCACTCTTCGGTCCTGGACCTCATTGGTAATACACCGATCGTCGACGTCAGCGTGCTGAGCCCGAACCCCTCGGTGCGCTTGCTGGCCAAGCTGGAGGGCCAAAACCCCGCCGGCTCGGTCAAGGATCGGATCGCCCTGGCCATGGTTGCGGAGGCCGAAGCTGACGGCACCCTCACCCCGGGCCTCACCATCATTGAACCCTCGTCAGGCAACACCGGGATCGCACTGGCCATGATCGCCCGCATGCGGGGCTACCCGATCAAGATCGTGCTTCCCGAGAACGTTTCGATTGAGCGGCGCCAGGCCCTTGAGGTGTTCGGAGCTGAGATCATCCCGTCGTCCGGAGCAGAGGGCTCCAACGGTGCCGTCCGACTGGCCCGCCAGTTGGCCGACGAGAACCCCGACTGGGTGTTCCTCTACCAGTACGCCAACGAGGCCAACCCGAGGGCCCATTACGCCGCCACAGGACCGGAGATACTGCGAGACGTCCCCGAGATCACCCACTTCGTGGCCGGGCTGGGCACCAGCGGCACTCTCATGGGGGTCGGCACCTACCTCAAGGAGCAGAAGGCCGATGTGCAGGTGTTGGCCGTCGAGCCGCCGTCCGGTGAGCTCGTACAGGGCCTGCGAAACCTCGACGATGGCTACATCCCTCCAGTGTTCGAGAAGTGGGGCGGCTACGACCTCCTCGACGGCAGGCGCATCGTCCGCACGCGAGAATCCATCCAGTTCACCCGGCGACTGGCCAACGAGTGCGGGATCTTCGCCGGGTTGTCCGCCGGAGCGGCCCTGGCTGGTGCCGTCCGGATCGCCGAGCGGATTCCGCCGGACCCCGGCTGTGCCGTCACAGCGACCATCGTGTTCGTGGTGAGCGACGGTGGGTGGAAGTATCTGTCCACTGGTGCATGGAACGGGGACCTCGACGAGGTGGCCGTCGACATCGAGAGCCTCATCGTTTTCTAGTTGGCGGTCTTCTAGATTCTTCCCGTTCCCATCCGGTCGGCGTCGGGAGCGACATCAACCAGCCGTAGGAGGCATCGTGTCCCAGTCCAGTCCCCGTCCTGACGGCCGTGCTGACGACGAACTTCGACCCCTCTCGTTCACCCGGGACTTCACCGAGATGGCCGCTGGGTCGTGTCTGGTCACCTTCGGCCGAACCCGCGTCCTGTGCACTGCTTCGGTGGGCGAAGGCGTGCCACCGTGGCTGCGTAACACTGGTCGGGGCTGGGTCACCGCTGAGTATTCGATGCTGCCGGGGTCCAGTCCGGAGCGGATCCGCCGCCGCACGTCGGGTCGAGATCAGGAGATTCAGCGGCTCATCGCTCGTTCCCTGCGGGCCGTTGTGAACCTTGCGGACATGCCTGAGATGGAGGTCACTGTGGACTGTGACGTGCTCCAGGCTGACGGCGGTACTCGGACAGCGTCTATCTGCGGCGGCTTTGTTGCGCTACACGACGCCTTTACCCGAATGGTGGCCGCCGGTGACCTGCCGGCCTCGCCTATCACTGAGGAGCTGGCTGCTATCTCGGTGGGCATCGTGGATGGCGTCCCCCGGTTGGACCTGCCCTACGTCGAGGACTCCACCGCCGAGGTCGATTTCAACGTCGTCATGACCGGTTCAGGTCGGTTCGTCGAGGTGCAGGGCACCGCCGAGGGTCAGGCCTTTGAGCGCTCCGAACTTGATGCCCTGGTCGACCTTGCCGCCGGAGGCATCGCTGAGATCGTGGCGGCCCAGAGGACCGTGTTGGCTACGCCGCCCGCGGACCGCTCCTGACCGTCAGTTGAGAGCGATGGAGCCAGTCGGTGGGTGATGTGACGGACCTTCCTCGGCTGGTGGTGGCCAGTGCCAACCCCCACAAGGTGGCTGAGATAGGGCTTATCCTCGACGGCCTGGCCGTGCTTCAGCCCCGCCCGACCGGGGTACCTGAGGTGGTAGAGGACGGCGAGACGTTGGAGGCCAACGCTCGTCTCAAGGCCGTGGCCATCTGTAAGGCGACCGGGGAGTCTGCCGTTGCCGATGACACCGGCCTGGAGGTGGATGCTCTGGGAGGCGCTCCGGGGGTGCATTCGGCCCGGTATGCAGCATCCAATGGCTCAGGGGTCGCGGGCGATGCGGTGGCTAACACCACCCGTTTGCTGTATGAGATGGCGTGCATCCCGGTCGGCCGTCGGACAGCCCGGTTCCGGACGGTGGCGCTGGTGCGTCGTCCCGACGGGTCCGAGCTAGTGGCCACAGGGACCGTCGAGGGATACATCGCCGAGATGCCCGCCGGCGACGGTGGGTTCGGCTATGACCCGGTGTTCGTGCCCGCGGAGGGCGACGGCCGGACCTTCGCTGAGATGGGCGACGAGAAGCATGCCATCTCTCACCGGGGTCGAGCCTTTAGGGACCTAGCAAGGCGTCTAGTTGGAACCTGAGCATCCGGGCCGATCCCGGCTCGTCCGGAACTGCCTTCACTAGCGGCCCGATTCAGTTCGGGGAGAGGCCCGCTCCGGTGAGGCCGGGTCCCAGGAACCTGTCGAACTCGGCGTCGGTTACAGGCTCGGAGAAGTGAAAGCCCTGAGCCTGATCGCACTTCAGGCGTCGCAGGATCCGTAGTTGCTCCTCGGTCTCCACCCCCTCGGCCACCACCTTCAGCGCGAGGCTGTGGGCCAGGGCGATGGTGCCGGTCACGATGGCCGTGTCGTCCCCATCCCGTTCAGCAGCCGACACCGGGTCACGCGCCTCATCTTCTTTCAGGCCTGCCACGAACGACCGGTCGATCTTCAGGAAGTCGATGGGGAATCGTTTCAGGTAGGCCAGCGATGAGAAGCCGGTGCCAAAGTCGTCCAGTCCCATCCGGACTCCGAGGGCAGTCAACTCGCCGAGTACCGAACCAGTCACTGGGTTGGCGGCGATCAGGGCGCTCTCGGTGAACTCCAACGCCACCTGAGACGGGCTTACCCCGTTATCGGCCACCGTGGAGGCGACCAGGTGAGGGAACATTGGATCCGAGAGCTGTCGGGCTGAGACGTTCACAGCCATGGACAGTGATTGTCCGGTCGGGTCCGCGTCGGTTCTCCCCTGCCAGGCGGCCAGTCGCTCGATGGCGATAGTCATGACCCGAGCGCCCAGATCGGCGATGAGGCCGGTGTCCTCAGCGATATCGATGAATTGGGCGGGCTGCAGCAACTCGCCGGCCGAACCCCGGATACGGGCCAGGGCCTCGGCGCCCACCACCTGGGAATCAGACAGGCGAATCACCGGCTGGAAGTGGACCTCAATCCGATCCTCGTCCAGCGCCGAGCGGAGCTCCTGCTCGACCGAGTGTCGCCGGACCGCCTGGGCCCGTAGGTGGGCGCCGAACATAACGGCCCGGTCGCGCCCACCCTCCTTGGCCCGGTACATAGCGGTGTCAGCATCGCGGAGCAGGTCCGATGGGGTTTCGGTGCCGTGAGCCACGGCGATGCCCACACTGGCCGACATCACGGTGGAGTCGGCGCCGAACTCGACTGGTCTGGCCAGTGCGGTACGGACCCGCTCAGCCGCCGCCAGGGCGTCGGTGGTTCGGACCATGTCGGCGATGACAACCACAAACTCATCGCCTCCCAGGCGAGCCACCAGATCACCGGGTCGGATGGTCCGTTCTAGTCGACGGGCCGCTTCCCGGAGCAAGTCATCACCCACCCCGTGGCCGAGGGAGTCGTTAACGACCTTGAAGCGGTCAAGGTCCAAGAACAGCACACCCACCATCCGGTCATGCCGGGCCGCCCGGTGAAGGGCGTCCTGAAGGCGGTCCAGGAGGAGGGCACGGTTGGGGAGGCCGGTGAGTTCGTCGTGATACGCCCGTTCTTCCAGCTGGGCAGCCACCTCCACCCTTTCGGTGACGTCTCGGGCGTTGACGACTACACCGGCCACCGCCGGGTTTCCCAGCAGGTTGGTGGCCACAATCTCCATGTGGCGCCAGCCCCCCTCGGCGTGGGCCACCCGTGCCTCCGCAGCCGGAGACATGCCGGGGCGGGCGACCACCTCGGCGGCTCGGGCTCCCAGCAGCCCGAGATCGTCGGGATGTACTAGGTCTGTGACGTCGACGCCTTCTAGTTCGTGGGCCTCACGGCCCAGGACACGGGCCACGGCCGGGCTGGCGTAGATAATCCGGCTGTCTTTGCCAATCACGCAGACGAGGTCCGAGGCGTGCTCCACCAGAGCGGCCAGCCGTATCTCTGACGCCTCGACGCGCTCTTGGGCGGCGTGCAGGTCGGTTAGGTCGCGGCCCATCACCGAGATGGCGTCCACCGCGCCCTCCTCGTCTCGGTGCGTCACCAGAACCGCTGAGATGGGCACGGTTCCGGCACTACCCACGAGACGCAACTCCCCTCGCCAGGTGCCCTCGGACCGCACGGTAGGCAGGGCCGTGGTGGCGTACTGAGCTTGGGACCACCCGTCCAGTAGGTCGAGAATCCTGATCGACTCACCGGGCCGGGGTGAGATACCGGCACTGTGGCGCTGGAGGGCGTCGTTGGCCCACACCACATACTCGCCAGATGGGTCGAGCACGGCCACCGGGTCGGGTGTGGCCTCCAACACCCGGGTCAACTCGTGGGCTCGACGGGCCTCGTCCATCTCGTCGGACACGTCGACCACTGTGAGGAGGGCACCAGCCTGTCCAGTTGGTCTGCCATCAATGGGGCTTCCGATGGGACTGGTGGACAGGTCGACCCAACGGGTTGTCCCGTCGTCGGTCAGAAATCGAAGCCGGCCTCGCAACGCTGCGCCGGCGGCCAGCGAGCGGGTGAGGTCGGCTAGAAACTCAACTCGCCCGTCGGGGTCGACGTCGGCAGTCCACCCGTCGCCCAGGGCCTGGGAGGCCGGGCGTCCCGTAGTGGCTTCCCATCGGGCGTTCACCCGGACGGCTCGACCTTGCTCATCGAGGCGGGCCGCGCCGGTCGGTGTGGCGTCTACGAGGTCATCGAGCACCTGGTCTGCCAGAGCACCGATCGGGGAGTCAGGAGTGGTCATGTGGGTCACGTGCGGACGGGGGGACTCGAACCCCCACGCCTCTCGGCGCCGGCTCCTAAAGCCGGTGCGTCTGCCAGTTCCGCCACGTCCGCGTCGCCCGAGCCTACGAGGCCCGGACCGGGTACCCGAGTCAGTGCATCTCGCCGCGGCGCACTATCACCTTGTCGATGATCCCGTAGTCACGGGCCTCTTCGGCAGTGAACCAGCGGTCGCGGTCGCTGTCGGTCTCGATGGTCTCCACGGACTGACCGGTGTGTCCGGCAATCCGCTCTTGGAGCATCTTCTTGGTGTACGCCATCTGTTCGGCCTGGATGGCGATGTCGGATGCCTGTCCACGCACCCCACCGAGTGGCTGGTGCATCATGATTCGAGCGTGTGGGAGGGCGTATCGCTTGCCCTGGGCGCCGGCACACAGCAGGAACTGGCCCATCGAGGCTCCCAAACCCATGCAGATGGTGCCCACCTCCGGCCCCACGAACTGCATGGTGTCGTAGATGGCCATGCCGGCCGTGACCGAGCCGCCCGGTGAGTTGATGTACATCCAGATCGGTTTGTCAGGGTCCTGAGCCTCAAGGAAAAGCATTTGAGCGATGATGAAGTTCGCCATCTCGTCGTTGACGTCAGTGCCGAGGAAGACGATGCGGTCCTTTAGGAGTCGGGTATAGACGTCGAACCGTCCGTGTTCGAGGGTGTCACCGTCCGCGGCGACCGGTGTGGGCATGGTTGGGACTGACGAGGCGTTCATGAGGGTGCAGGGTAGCGGCGGAGCCGGTCAGGCCTGCGCTGCCATAGCCCGGGCCCGAAGGTCGGACACAGCGTGCTCGAGGCCTTCAGGGTCGCGGAAGAGGGCACTGCCCGATACCAGGCGATCGGCTCCGGCGGCCACCATGCTGGCCACTGTCGACGGTCCGATTCCACCGTCTACTTCGATGGCACAGTCGTAGCCTTCCAGCAGGGAAGCCACTTCACCTACCTTGTCCACCAGTGGGAGGTGGGCCTGTCCGCCAAACCCCGGGTTGACGGTCATCACCAGCACCACGCCCAACAGGTCGCGTGCATGGCTGATTACGTTGGCCGGCGTATGCGGGTTCAACGCCACGCCCGGGGTGGCGCCCAACTCGGCGATGTGTCCGAGCGTGCGGTGCAGGTGGTCGCACGCCTCAGCGTGGACGAGGACCGTTGAACAGCCGGCTTCTACGTACCGATCCACCAATCGGTCCGGTTCGACCACCATAAGGTGGGCTTCGAACTCCAGGTCGACTAGTGGACGGATCGAACCGATGATGTCAGGCCCAAAGGTGAGATTGGGTACGAAGACGCCGTCCATGACGTCCCAGTGGATGAGGTCTACACCCGCCTTCTCAAGGGCCTGACACTCCTCGCCGAGCTTGGCAAAATCAACGGGCAGGACCGACGGGGCGATCCTCACGGGGGGAGCCATCGGCCGAGGCTACCCGCGGGTCCCGGACTCGACGGCGCTGGTATCGGCGTCGCCGGAGGGTTTGCGGCGGAATCGGAGGCGCTCGGAGTACGGGTAGAACTCGGGCAGGTCCCTTCGGGCTAGTCGGTCCTGAACTCCCTTCCAGAATTCGGCGGAGTAGAGGTCGGCATGCACCTCGTCGAAGCGCCGCCGTACCTCGGAGGACACATCGCTGGGGAAGGCCATGAAGGTTGGGAACTGCTCGGGGAAAACGTCTCCCGGCTCAACGGAGAACCAAGGCTGGGAGCGCATCTCGTCGGCCGGGTCGTCAGTTTGGGGGATGGTCCGGAACCGGCATTCCTCGAGCAGCATTAGTTCGTCGTAGTCGTAAAACACGACGTTGGCGTGGCGGGTGACGCCGAAGTTCTTGGTGAATAGGTCTCCGGGGAACACGTTCGCTGCCGCCAGGTCCTTGATGGCCCAGCCCCAGTCAATGGCGGCGGCCACAGCCTTTTCGGTTGACATCTCTCGCAGGTACAAGTTCAGCGGGTATACCTGACGCTCTGAATAGACGTGGCGGATCACCACCTGGTCGCCGACCACCCGCACCGATTCGGCCGCCGTTTCTAACAACTCGTCGAGTAGTTCTGGGTCGAATCGATCTCTGTCGAATGAGAGGTTCTCGAACTCCCATGCCTCGACCATCCGCCCCACCCGGTCGTGGTTGTACACGAGGTCGTACCGTCGCTTGACAGCGTCCCGGGTGGTGTTCTTCGGCGGGTCGAACCGGTCCTTGATGATCTTGAACACCACGTTGAACGACACCAGGGTGAAGACGGCCATGACCATGCCTGGGGTGCCACGGGTTCGGACGAACTTGTCGTGGGAGTGGTCAAGGTGTCGGTACAGCGACCGATAGAGGCTGGTCTTGCCGTGCTGGGGGAAGCCGACCGCGGTGTAGAGCTCGGCAAGGGATTTCATGGGCAGTAGCGACTTGAGGAAGCCAACCAGCTCGGATGGGTTGGACCATTCCACGAAGAAGTGAGATCGGGTGAAGCTGAACAGGCGACTGGCGTGGGACTCGGTGACCAGCACCGTGTCGACCCGGAGGCCGTCGTCGGCGTGCACCACAGGGATGACGATGGGTGTCACCCGGTTTTGCTGCCGGAGTCGCCCGACCAGATAGGCGCCCTTGTTGCGGTAGAAGACGGGCCGCAGCATGTCTATGCCGTCGGCTGAGAGGCTGTCCCACTCCTCCAGTAGGAATGAGTCGATGCGTGCAGCGGCACGCCGCGCGTCGTCTCCGAGGTCGGCCCACGGCGCGTCGAAGGCCGCTGTCTCGAGGATTTCCCTGACCATTGCAGCTGTGTCACGGACCCGTGTGGCCGTGGTGAATAACTCGGCTCGACCCTCGCCTCGCGCGATGGTGGTGGCTCCGAACCAGCGTAACTCGACGTCGTTGTCGACCCCGATGGTGGTGAAGACCCGTCTGGTCACCGAGTTGAAGAATGTCTCGGCCAGGCCGAAGTCGCTGCGGTCGGCGATGCGTTCCTTGTAGTGGCTGCGTCCGGCCCGCCAGACGCCCCGTCGGTCAGCCACGCCGTCGACCAGGGGTCGAACCTTGTCCACGGTGGTCAGGACGGTGGACCGGTGCATCAGGAGTCGATGGTCGGCGTCCTGTTCCCGGGCGTCCCATTCCCGGTTCGTGAAGTGGGTGCCTGCCCGGCGCGACACCTTGCGGAAGCTGGCCATGTACTCGACAAAGCCCGCCAGGACGGTGTCGGCGATCTGCCGACCGGTCCGCTCGTCTAGTCGATCGTCGGTTCGCTGCTCAGCCGGCCCGCCGGCCGGGTCGTTCACGACGACTGGTCCTGTTGGAACGCTTGCCAGGTTGGATCAGCCTCGGGCAGCGTGCCCCAGCCGTCGTGGTTGGCTGGCCAATCCGCCGGAGGTAGGCGCAATGGGTTAACGCCTACCTCGGCGCCGTAGAACAGTTGATGGCGTCGTCCCACGAATAGCCAGTGGCCGTCCACGCGGCGATAACGGTCGTCGTAGCGGATCGACTGATGTATCCAGCGGTCGCCGTCCTGAATCTCGGCCCGGCAGTACACGTGGCCGGTGGCGTCTTCCGGACCCTGCAGGTCGATCTGGTGGGTTCCCACGTGCAGAATGGTCACCCCGATGGATCCCAACTGGCCAGCAAGGTTCTCTCGGAGGGCGGCGTGGCCGGTCATGGGCTCGCCTGATGGGCTCCAGCCCACCTTCACGTCAGGCGTGAACAGGTCCACCAGGGCATTGAGGTCACGCTGGTCGGTGGCCACCGCGTAGCGTGCCACCAGTTGGCGGATGTCGGCCTCGGCCGCCAGGCGGTCCGAGGTACTGAATCGGGTGCTCCCATTGAGGCGACGGTCAGCCCAACCGCCGGGGGTGGTGCCGTCGACCCGTACCCGCCGCGAGGCGAAGCGCCATCGGCCGTCGACTACTCGGTAGGCGTCCTGATAGCGCCCCCAGTGGTCCACGCCGGCGTCGGTCATAACTGTGAAATAGGCGTGTCCGCTGGCGGCATTCGATCTCTCGACGGTGATGGCCGGCACAGCGGTGTGGTGCTGTAGGTAGCGGGGGTTGGTGGTGTCATCACCGAGTCCGTAATCCACAGACTCTCGGGTTTCGGTGAAGATGGTTCGGATTTCGTCGATGCCGCTGTAGGTGCGTCCGTCTCCTACGTCCATCACCGCGTCATCGGCGAACAGGGCCATCACCTCATCGAACCGGCCCCGGTCACCGTGGGCGTTGTACGAGGCGACGAGGTCGCGGATTTGTTCGCGGGCATCGAGTTCCCAGGCTTCCACACGACTCCTTTCGCTGATCGGGGCACCACTAGCGTGCCTCACGATGACTGACCTCAGCGACATACGAAGCCGTTTTCCTGGAATCGTCGGTGGGATCGGAGCCCGGTGGGCCCGGTTCGACGGCCCGGCCGGGACCCAGGTGGTGGACACGGCCATTGACGCGGCCGCTGAATGGCAGCGCAGTGGTAGCAACGCCAATTCTCATGGGGCGTTCGCGGCTGCCGCTGCATGCGACGCACTCGTGGAACGGACCAGCGGGGTCATGGGGCGACTCTTGGGGGCTGACTCGGGCGGCATGGTGTTCGGGCCCAGCACAACAGCCAACATGATGGCTCTCACCCGGGCCATTGGTCGGGGCCTCGACACCGATGACGAGATTGTCTGTACCACGTTGGACCACGATTCCAACGTGTCGCCGTGGTTGCTGCTGAGTGAGGACACGGGAGCGACGGTCCACATGGCCGCATTGGATTCCGACAGCGGCCGCCTAGAGGTCGACGCGGTGACATCGTTGATTGGGTCGTCAACCCGTTGGGTGGCCGTCACTGGTTCGTCCAACGCGGTAGGCACCATCCCCGATGTGGGGGCCGTCGTCGAGGCAGCCCACGAGGTGGGTGCCCGAGTGGTGGTCGACGGGGTGCATCTGACACCCCACCGGTCGGTTGACGTGACGACTCTCGGATGCGACGTCTACACCACGTCGTCATACAAGTGGTACGGGCCCCACGCCGGGATCATGTGGGTGGAGCCAGATCTCCTTGACGAACTGGACGTCTACAAGGTACGACCAGCGCCCCATCGTGGCCCGGGTCGTCTCCAGTACGGCACGCCGTCGTGGGAGGCGTTGGCAGGGATCGAGGCAGCCGCCCAGTTCCTGCTGTCCGTGGGGATGGACGCCGTGGCGGCGTCGGAGGCGGTGCACTTCGAACGGCTACTCGACGGCCTCCACGCTATTGACGGTGTCCGTGTGGTTGGTCCACAGGATGCTGTGGATCGGGCCCCGACGCTCATGTTCGAGGTATCCGGGCTTGCGCCAAGGACGGTCGCTGAACACTTGGCAACGCAGCACGTCGCGGTGTGGGATGGGCATAACTACGCGGTCGAGGCCATGGCCCCACTCGGCCTCGACGCCGAGGCGGGAGCCGTCCGGGCCGGCATAAGTATCTATACGACCTACGACGATGTGGATCGTCTGCTGCGTGGCGTGGCGGGGCTGGCAGCGTGACCGACGTGGAGTCGACAGGGCCTTCGGCCGCCTCCACCCAGGGCCCGTCGAGGGTTCCACCAATCGACGACTGGCACCGTCTGTTGGACGGTCGGGTTGCCGTGGTGACCGGAGGCGGAACGGGTATCGGTGGAGCCATCTCCCGACTGTTTGGAGCGCATGGCGCACTCGTGGAGGTCGTCGAGTCCGACCCTGATCGGGCGATTCTGGTCGTCGAGGACGTCGAGGCTGCAGGGGGCGTGGCACGGGCTCACGTGGCCGACGTGCGTTCCGACGCCGAGGTCGAGGATCTACGCAGTGAGGTACTCGGCGAACATGGCCGGATCAACGTACTGGTCAACAACGTCGGAGACCACCGCCCGCTGGTGCGGTTCCACGAGTCCAATCCCGAGTCGTGGTCAGCCATGTACGCCGTCAACCTTGAGCACCTGTTCCGGGTGACCCGGGCCTTCCTCCAGCCGATGATCGACAGTGGCGGAGGATCGATCGTCAACGTCCACTCCGTCGAGGGCATGCGGGGCTTTCCGGGAGAACCCGTATACGCGGCCATGAAGGCCGGTGCTGCCCACTTCACCACCTCGTTGGCCGTTGGGTACGGTCGTCGGGGGATTCGGGTGAACGGCATTGGACCGGACCTGACCCAGACCTCGCAGGTCGATTACCTGGCCGACGATGGCCCGTCGGCGGCCGGTGACCACCTTTGGGAGTCGTGGGCACCGGTGGGCCGACTGGGCTGGCCCGACGACCAGGCCCGGGTGGCTCTGTTCCTAGCCAGCGACCTGTCCTCGTTCGTGACCGGCCACAACGTGCCCGTCGATGGTGGCACCCTGGCCGGTGGAGGCTGGTTCTTCTCGCCCGAGACAAGCCGGTTCGTCAACCGGCCCACGGGTCTGTGAGCATCGAAGAGATGACGGACGAGGCCCGACCGAGCGATCAGGGCGGGGTGGCGGGATCGGTCGACCGCCCGCTGGACGGTGTCCGGATCCTGGCCGTAGAGCAGATGGCGGCCTTGCCATTCGCCACCCAACTGATGGCCCGACTGGGCGCCGAGGTAGTCAAGGTCGAACACCCTTCAACCGGAGAAAGCGGGCGTGGCTCGCTGCCTGCTGTCCATGACCCCGACGGTCGTTTGGTGGGCGCCACCTTCCTACGAAACAACCTCAATAAGCGCAGCGTGACCATCGACCTTAAGCAGCCTGAGGGCGTCGAACTGGTGCTCCGCTTGGCTCCCAACTTCGACGTGTTCGGTGAGAACTTCAGGGCAGGAACGGCTGATCGCCTCGGGGTCGGCTACGAGGCGGTACGAGCCGTGCACCCGGCGGTGGTTTACCTTTCGGTATCGGGCTTCGGACAGGACCCGTCCTCGCCCTATCGGGACATGGGTGCCTACGCGTCGATTGTGGAAGGGATGTCGGGGATATACGAGTTCAAACGGGCGCCCGGGCGTGGCCCGACGGCCAACCCGGTAGGAGCGTTGGGCGACATCAGTTCGGCCCTGTTCGGTACGGTCGGCGTACTGGCCGCACTACGCCAGCGTGACCGGACCGGTATTGGCCAGCACGTGGACGTGGCCATGCTGGACGCCACAGTGGCCATGACCGACATCGTGGTCAACTTCTTCTCCATGGGCATCGAGCGCGAGTGGGGGAGCGGTGTGGGAATAGTCGACACATTTGCGGCCTCCGACGGCCATTTCGTGCTGCAGTGCGTCCGCGAGCACCACTTCGCCGTGTTGTGTACCGAGATCGGTAGGCCCGAACTGGTCGAAGATCATCGGCTATCCACACGGGCCGGCTGGCAGGACCAACTCGACGGACTTTTGCGTCCTGCCATCGAGGCCTGGTCGGCCAACCAGACCACCGCCGAAGTGGTCTCCGTACTCTCCGGCGCTGGTATGGCCTGCGGTCCGTCGGCGACCCCGGGCCAGGTGGTTGCCGACCCCCACTTGGCTGTCCGCAACATGCTGGTCGAGACGATGCCCGGTGACGCCGAGGCACCGGTGCTGGTGCCCGGCAATCCAGTCAAACTCTCCGAGGTACCCGAGGCGACCGACACCCGGGTGCCGTGGCTGGGCGAGCACACCGACGACGTGCTGGCCACCGAACTGGACTTGGGTAAAGCCGAGCTGGCCGACCTCCGATCCCGGGGCGTCATCGGAGCGGCCTGACCCGGCGCCTACGGTGGCCGGTGTATGCGACGTGGGGAGGGGGTGACGACATGGTGGAAGACCGCCGGCTGACCCAGTTCAGTCACGGCGCTGGTTGAGGCTGCAAGCTCGCCCCGGGTGAGCTGGCGCACGTCGTGCGCCGTCTGAGACCTGTCGACCATCCCGACCTACTGGTGGGGGCCGCCACCGGCGACGATGCTGCCGTCTGGCGACTGGACGACGATCGCTCTCTGGTGGTCACGGCCGACTTCATCACCCCGGTCGTCGACGACGCCCGGACGTGGGGTCGCGTGGCGGCCGCCAACGCGGTGTCCGACGTGTACGCCATGGGGGGTCGGCCATTGCTGGCCCTCAATCTCGTGGGGTGGAACAGTGAGGAGCTGTCGGCCGACTTGTTGGGAGACGTCCTGCTTGGAGCGCAGGACGTGGCTGACGCGGGCGGGTTCGTCATCGCTGGTGGCCATACCGTCGACGACCCGGAGCCCAAGTTTGGCCTGGCGGTCGTAGGCGAAGCCGACCCCGACCGGTTGCTAACCAACGCCGGATTCCGTGCCGGAGACGTGCTGGTGTTGACAAAGCCACTCGGGGTGGGTGTGATCACCACGGCTATCAAACGGGGCGATGCCCCAGCCGACGTGGTCGATGCCGCGGTGGCTTCGATGACGAGGCTGAACGACGAAGCCGCCGGGGTGGCCCTGGCGGTCGGTGCCACAGGGGCCACCGACGTGACCGGCTTCGGGCTACTCGGTCATCTTGGGCGCGCCATGGCCGAGTCGGACGTTGACGCCGTGGTCGAGGTAT
>Ga0208765_1001195_pt1 | contig 16147 bp, 18 predicted proteins | sample ETNtaG_2_FD_185783 | JGI IMG/M metagenome (GOLD analysis project Ga0208765, IMG submission 185783) | Marine microbial and viral communities from oxygen minimum zone, Eastern Pacific Ocean - ETNP201406SV203 (SPAdes) (version 2) | ecosystem: Environmental > Aquatic > Marine > Oceanic ... | reverse complement strand
CCTCAGTAGGTTGAATATCTGGACTTTCTGACAAGAGCCTCACTGCTCTGTCATGAATAACTGGTACGATTGAAGCTTCAGTTCGTAATTCCCATGCCGCATTGAAGGCCATTGCCTCTTGCAGAGACATTTCTAATTGAATCAGCCTCTTAGCGAGATTTGGACCCTCTTCAAGTGCTTCAATTTCCTTTATTTCGGTTTGCAGCCAACGGCGAAACTCCTCCAATGTAGGCTTTCCCATGCTCGGGTGAAATTCGGACTCCTAGATGAATGAAGCGACGCTATCACTTTCAATGACTGGCCTGTAGACAGGTTATGGGCCGCATCATCATGAAATGGGGTGGCGGCCTTATTTCCGACAAATCAACGCTCTGTACACCATATATTGACCGCATAATGTCGTTGGGTTTGTGTGTCAAGGATTTGGTCAAGAATGGCCATTGTGTTGTCATCGTACATGGGGCTGGCTCATATGGGCATATCCTAGCCAGAGAATATCGATTAGCTGAAGGAAATGTCGACGGGATGGAACAAATCAAGGCAGTCGAGAAAGTTCGCGCTGACATGGATTTACTGCATCAAATAGTGATTTCATCACTTGAACCACTGCAAATCATGAGCCATCCCCCGCGTGATTTCGTCAAAAACACCGGACCTGCATTCGCTGGTGATTTGGATCGATTTCTGTCTTCTGGGACCCATGTGACTTTCGGCGATGTTGTTGATTGTGAATCAACAAAACATTTCGGGATATTATCTGGAGATGATTTAATGCTACGTTTGAGTACTGAATTGCCCGACGTAACACATGCAATATTCGCTATGGGTGAAACTCCTGGCTTAATGACCAGTTCAGGGCCGGATGGAGAATTGATTCCTATTTGGAACAGAGAGATGCAATATACAGGTGTGCATAGCGAAGAAATCGATGTTACAGGAGGTATTTTCCTCAAAGCAGAGCGTGCTGCTGAAATTTCTGAAGTTGTTGAGCATGTTTGGTTCATTGATGGGACACAGACTGAAAGGATACAGCAAATAGTTGAGGATGGGTACACTTATGGTACACGAATTGTCAATCCCTAGAACATTCCCAACCGGCGTGTTCATTTGACGAATACACCTCGAAAGTGTGTGGAAGGCAATCAATCAGGCGCCCAACAAGAGTTGTTGGTTGAGGGCTATGACTCTGAACAAGTCGATATGATGGCAGAACAAGTCATTTTAGTCGACCATTCTGATCGTGTTCTTGGGGCTATGAGTAAGGTTGATGCCCATCGTGGCGAAGGTGTTCTACACAGAGCCTTTTCGATTCTCATTTTCGATTCAGAAGATAGGCTGTTAATGCAAAAACGGGCATCTCACAAAATTACATTCCCAGATGTTTGGGCTAATACAGTGTGTAGCCACCCCCTACACACCCCTGAAGAATTGGATGATGTAGGATCAAAGGTCGCTTCTATTCGAAAAATGGAACAAGAATTAGGCATCCCATCGGGGACCATATTACTCGAAAATATCCATTTGATTACCCGGATGATGTATCGGGCAAGGGCTGATTACGTTTGGGTTGAGCATGAACTCGATCACATCTTATTCGCAAGAGCTCCATCGAACATGATTATCGAGCCAAATCCAAATGAAATTTCGGAAATCGCATGGGTTAGCCAGAAAGAACTGGTGAATTGGATATCTGATAACCCAGATAGAGACGGGATTATTGCACCATGGTTCCGATTAATCGCTGAGAATATCTTGCCTGAATGGTGGGGCAACCTTCACGGTCTTCCGGCTCACGCCGATAATAGGATACGAGATTACGGTGATGTCAGTATGAAAATTGTAGGCGACATTGATGCATCAAAAATGGGTGTCATGACCGCCCTAAAATCACACAAAGATGCCGTCGAATCACGCGTCATTTCTTCGCTCTCCAAATCTGAAAATGAACGACTTGAGGCAGCAATGAAACATCTCATTGAAGGTGGGGGAAAGAGATTACGAGCCATATTGCCCTGGCTCGTTGCAGATGCAGCCGGGGTGTCAAATGAGGGGTTGTATGATTTAGGGGCTTCAATCGAAATCATTCACAACTTCACACTAGTACATGACGACATCATGGACAATGATTCTGTTCGGCGAGGTCGACCTGCTGTACATATTGAGTTTGATCATCCAACAGCAATTAATGCTGGAGATGCAATGCTTGCAGTCGCCTTCGAAGTTTTAGCCGAATCACCGCACTTCGACGACGAACATTTCCGTGAATTGATTCGAATAATTGGAAGCATGGTTCGCAGGGTCAGTGAAGGTCAACAACAAGACATGTCTTTTGAGGAGCGCGATGATGTTACCGAAGAAGAATACCTACACATGATTAGTGGGAAAACTGCTGCAATGTTCACTACATGTGCCAGAACCGGTGCATTACTGTCGGGGGCATCTCCAGACACTGTTGATATTTTGGCAGAATGGGGTGAAAATGTTGGCTTGTGCTTCCAGTTGATGGATGACCTTATCGACGCCACAGGAGATAGTGATACGCTTGGCAAACCCGCATGCAGCGACATCATCGAGGGAAAGCAAACACTCATCGCAATACACGCATTACAGCAGAATCCGGAGGGGCTTTCTAATTTCACTGAAGTCTTTGGTTCAGGTATCGAAGAAACAGATCGTGAGGTCCTAGATACTGTCGTGTCCGAACTGCAAAGTTCAGGTTCTATACAATATGCTCATGACAAGGCAATGAGTTATCACGCGGCAGCACATGAGTGCCTCAATCAATTGGAAGAAACAGCAGGGATGCAGGTACTTCGCGATTTAACCGACTTTCAGATGGTTAGGATCTCGTAATCAATCAGAATAATACGATTCGCCCGGAATTTCAGGTTTCATACCTTTGCGAGTTCGGATTTCACCGACGACCTTCTCAAGCAACATGCGTGGCAATTCCTCGAATCCAGAGTTTTCAGTATTCCAGATAGCTCGGCCCTGTGAAGCGGCACGGATATCATTCGAAAATCCAAAACTCTCGGCGACTGGAACCGTTCCAATGACAGTAGTTGTTTCACCGTCAGCGGGCATATCTTCGATAACCCCACGACGTTGTGTGACTTCACGGGTAACTCCTCCAAGCCAGTCATTTGGAACTGATACGTACAATTTCTGCATCGGCTCCATGATTGTCGTTCCTGCTCGAACCATTGCCCCCCTCATTGCGTTTCGCATGGCGGGGATTGTTTGAGCTGGTCCACGGTGGATAGCATCCTCGTGCAACTTTGCATCTGTCAGGCGTACGAGCATACCCATCGCAGGTTCACCTGCCAATGGGCCGGACTTGCAAACCTCATTGAATCCTTCAATCAGTAATTCACGAGTTTCGTGCAGTCCCTGAATACCTTTTGTACCATTGATGAATACGTTTGTACCGTTGATTGCATACCCCTTTCGCATCATGTCCTTATCCATTCCTAATGCGGCAAATTGGTCGCCAATTTCTTTCTGATCCTTGTTACGGATTGTCCCCTCTCTGAAATCACCAGCACGAAGTGAGTCAACAACATCCTGTGGTAGCATCTCAACTTCGATATAGAATCGATTGTGCCGATTGGGAGACTTTCCTTCGAAGGATCGGCTCACATTGTTACCATTAATGGCTTCGCGATAAACAACAATTGGTTCACTGACCTTGACCTTGATATTTTGCTCTTCTTCGATTCGGTAAGTGGTAATTTCAAGATGCAGTTCGCCCATTCCAGCTAACAACGCCTCTCCTGTTTCCTGATTGGTGGTCACTTGTAATGAAGCATCAGATTTTGCAAGGCTGCGCAAAGCGTCGATAAATTTCGGTAAGTCCTTCATTGATTGTGGTTCAACTGCTACGGTAACGACAGGTTCTGAGTAGTGACGGATTGCTTCGTATGGAGTTAGATCTTTGTCAGATGTGACAGTTACACCCGCTGCTGCTGAACGAATTCCTGTGATTGCGGCAATATTACCAGCAACCACCTTAGGAACAGAGATTCGGTCTCCACCCACCATCATGCTAACTTGTTGGACACGTTCTGCCTTGCTGCCACCAATTGCCCATACAGTCTCCCCATGGTTAATCGAACCCGAGTAGATACGACCTACTGCAACCTCGCCGGCATGGGGATCCATCCAAATCTTGGTAATCATCATGGCCAATGGACCATTCGGGTCGCATTCCAGCATTGCTTTGCCTTCAACTGATTCCATGTCACCAGTCCAAATATTTGGGATACGGTAAACTTGAGCCTGAACTGGATTTGGCAATTTTGAGACAGCCATGTCCAGTAGAACTTCATGTACAGGGGCTTTCTTTGCCAATTCCTTCTGCTGTTCATTGTGGCAGTATTCGAAAATCTGGGTGAAATTTACCCCCGACTTTTTCATGTATGGGATCGTGATTCCCCAGTTATGATATGCAGAACCAAATGCAACAGTACCATCCATGACACTGACTTGCCATTCCTTCTTGTATTCCTCAGGTGCGAATTGTTTGATGAGTTGATTCACTTTCGTAATTTGTTCCTCAAATCGTGACATCATGTCTTCAGGAGTGACCTGTAATTCGTTGATGAGGCGATCGACTTTGTTAATGAATAAAATTGGCTTAACTTTCTCTTTCAGTGCTTGGCGTACGACGGTTTCAGTTTGCGGCATTGCTCCTTCAACTGCACAGGTCAGAATAAAACAACCATCGACGGCTCGCATTGCTCGAGTAACGTCACCACCAAAGTCGACGTGACCTGGCGTATCAATGAGGTTGATTAGGAAATCTGTGCCTTCTACATTGTGAACCATGGAAGCACTTGCTGCGTTGATTGTAATCCCACGCGCAGATTCCTGCTCATCAAAATCTAGTACGCGCGCCTTACCTGCAAGGACTTCAGACATCATTCCCGCACCAGCAATTAGATTGTCAGAGAGTGTTGTTTTTCCGTGGTCAATGTGTGCAGCAATGCAGAGGTTGCGAATTTGAGTACGAACGTGCATGACCTCCGTTGCCTTTGCGATGTTGTCTTCCTTTCGGCCCATGATATCACCTAAGTGAGCCCGGCGACCTGAACATGGTTGATAAATCCGCCTGTGCGCACGCGCGCGCCCACGCGTGAGAGAATGCAATATCAGCGAGCGGAAGCAGCGATTCTCTGAACTTCCTCTTTCTTGGCGACAGCGAATGATGCGACATCACCATCTTTGGCTTTCATAATCTCGTTGGTAATTCCATCTTTGAGTGTTTTTGTGGTCTTGTAAGTCGCAGCGATACTGCCTTTGCAAAGATTACGGATTGCGACATCCAAACGACGACTAGGAGCGCTGTCTACTGCTTTTGGCTGTGATACTGCTCCGAATTTAATGCGCGTCACTTCCTCCATTGGTGCAGCCTCGGTAATTGCATCAACAAGAGCTTGTAATGGATTTTCACCAGTTCGCTTGTGAATGACGTCAAGTGCTCCCTCGAAGGCTTTAGCAGCGTATTGTTTCTTGCCACCATTTCGACCATCGCGCATGAGGCCGTTGATAAATCGCTCAACAACACTTAGTTTGGATTTGCCCATCCAAGCATTCGCATGCCGGCCACCTGAGTGAGGTGTGCCAACTGTGTCTAAATTGACGTATGGAGCAAGACCTGGATCTTCGCAAGTTACCTCACTCGCATCCCACTTTCCAAAAACAAGTGTGCCGATTCCTGCGATTGGTTCAGCACGCTCAACCTGAACTTCAGGCTCCTCAGAAGATTCTTCAGCAACTTCATCATCTGACATTGAATCACCCTCAGCGTATTGGCTTCTCTTTGCGGCCACGAACCATTTCATCTAGTGACACACCATTGACTTGAATCACTTTGTATCGAATACCCGGAATATCTCCATATGAACGGCCCTGACGCCCTCCGATCCCTTCGACCATCACTTCATCGTGTTCATCGATGAAATTGATTGCACCATCGCCTGGAGCGAAGGCTGTGAGTTTGTTTCCACTACGAATGAGACTGACTTTGACACCCTTTCGAATGCCCGAGTTTGGTTGCTTTGCTTCGACACCAATCTTCTCGACAACGATTCCTTTAGCTTGAGAACTGCCTTGCAGTGGGTCGTGTTTCAAGACTCCCCCTTGGCGTCGCTTCTCTTGGCGCTTGCGGAATCCGCTGTCCTTCCAACGAAACTTTAGACGGTCCGATTTCATCTTTTGTCCAGAGAACAATCCGCGACCCATGTTCAATACCTCTCCTACGGAGCAATCCGGCGACCGACCCTCCGTATATGAGCGTGACGGGTGAGAATCAACGCACGCAGCGGCAAATATGTGTTCAATCACCCCTAATTATCATACGTTTGACCCGCTCCGTTGCAAACATGGCCTTTCGCGACCATCTTGTTGGTGCATACTCTCCAAGCCATTCAGTGTCATGTGTGCATGGTCTTTTTGATTTATCCAACGAGAGAGATCATGAAATGATTGTAGCCAATGTTACTGAGACTCCAGGTCATTTGGCAGCAATGAATGTGCTTTCAAGAGAAAGATTGTGCGATGCATTGAATGCGAGTCCCGGAGAACTCATCGATATACTTGGGTGGGCCATGGAAAATCCTCAGCAACCTAACATTGTGAGTAATGGACCCGTGCTTGAAAATACACTCGATACAGTAGCCCTAACTGAATTGCCAATACCTCACCACTATCGTGAGGATCGTGGAAGATATATGTCTGCCAGCATTGTCATTGCTGAATATGATGGACAGAGAAATGTCTCATTCCATCGGCAATTTTTGAGAGATGACCGACATGTTGTAGCCAGACTTGTCCCAAGACATCTTCGCACCATGGTAGATTCAGCCAGGGCAAAGGGTGACACAGTGCCCATCGCAATCGTAAACGGTTGCGATCCAGTTGTTTTACTCGCAGCAGCCATGTCTTTCGACGAACATATCGATGAATTGACCGTCGCCTCAACATTGCATGAACGATTCTATGGTACACCTCTCCCGATGGTTCTCCTCAGCAATGGCATACCTGTACCCGCGAATGCCGAATATGCGATGACGGCTGAAATTACCTTGGATGATGATGACGAAGCACCCTATGTGGACATTACTGGTACACTGGATGATGAGAGAACCGAACCCGTCTTCCGGATACATACGATTCATCATCGTAACGACCCTGTGTTTCATGCCCTCATCCCTGCTGAAGCCGAACATAAGGCACTGATGGGATTGCCTCGTGCGCCCACAATCAAATCTGCAGTTTCAAAGGTCGTGAAGTGTCACGATGTCCACATGACCGAAGGTGGATGTGGGTGGCTTTCTGCGGTCGTCAGTATCACCCCTAGTTCAGTGGATGACGGGAGAAAATCAATTGCAGCTGCGCTGAATGGTCACAGAAGCATGAAATCCGTAACAATTGTCGACAAAGACATCGATGTTAGTAATCCTGTCAGAGTGGAGTGGGCACTGATGACACGTTGGCAACCTGATCAAGATACAATCATTCTTTCTGGACAAAAGGGGAGTAGTTTGGACCCTTCACGAAATGAAGATGGTACAACATCAAAAATTGGGTACGATGCGACCTTATCGCCTGATATTGACCCGACTCCATTCACATCAGTACAATAGGTGATAATTTGCGAGAGGGATTGGCGGGCCGCCTTCAACATCCGCGACGGAGTTTGGGTGACAGGCATCGCTCGCAAGCACGGAAATTTTTGAAGTTGGCCCAGACTGATTCCGAGCGCAACAATCAGAATACTGAATGGGCCGAACAGAATGCACGACAGGCATTGCTTCATGATTTCACACATCCAGACAATTGGAGAACTCTTGCTGAAATCAAGGTTATATTGAGTGATGAAATTGGGTTGAGGGCCCTATTGGGTGACCTTTTTTCGGTACTCGGAAGAGATCCTGAGCATGTCAAACAACTTGACGGTGTGCCGATTCTCGATGTCGGAATTGAATTGCTTGAAGCCGCACTTTCTCGTGATCATCTCGACCCTGATGTGTGGCACGAATCTCTTGAGGAACACATGATCCAAGCATTTTGTAATCGTTTTGATGTCCTTGATTTATCCGATCCTCGTTGTAATGTTTTGTTCGGCCGTCGAGTCGAACGATTATGGGTTTCCAATGGTGACGATGTTTGCATTCCCTTAGCTCGCATATTGCTATCTAATCGACCTCAAAATTTCGAAATGTGGACTCAACTCGCAAGAGCACATGAGAGGCGAGGTTCGTTTGACGAGGCATGGTTTTGTTATGACCAAGCGCAGAAGAATGCCCCGCACCTAGATGTTCGTGACCAATTCCGTGTGCGGATGGAAGTACAAATGGAAACCGGGAAACGTATCCCATGGAAACAACCATCTATTGAGATTCGCGACCAATTCCTTGGAAAAATGCAAGAACTTGCGTCTCGTTTCGAAATTGCCCCAGATGAGGTGGTGATTGAAACACCGAATATCCCATCGCAAAATACTGATGAAATCGAAATCAACAGACTTCTGGATTCCGGCGAATTCTCAGCCGCATTTTTCCTAACTCGTAGATTGCTTACGCGAGGCGAACAGTGGGCAGAAGAATATCTGGACCGGGCAAAATTGGGCCTTGATTCCAGTGATGAATTACACATACCCTGAGGGTTCATATGGTCCGTAAATGGGTTGTCGCATGGGTCACTCCGACCAAGCACCCTCCAGTTGTAATCAGTGATGAAAATGCATGCTGGATTATGGTTCGAAATGCAAAGCGAGGCTGGGAATTACCTGGCGGCTGGGTCGAGGAAGGTGAAGACAGTGTCAAGGCTGCTTTGCGAGAAGTCTACGAAGAAACGGGACTATTAGGGACCGCACGAAATTCTGCTGAAGGCCTCGCTGAAGGTGGTGGGGATGTCGTATGGATTGAGGTCGATATTGAACCCACACCAGACCCCTGGGATTCGACTGATCCAAGTATCGATGAAGTCGGATGGTGCCTGACGCCCCCGCACCCATTGGCTTGGAATGAAAGTGAATTGGTATTGTTTTCTAGTCACGATTGGAGTGCCTGAAACGCATCATCTAGGACCCCTAGAGAGACTATGTCATCACTTTTCCTTTCGTTAATCCATTCATACATATACTTCAAATCATTTGGATGAATCCACACTCGCTGTTTAGGTTCTCCTGCCGATCTAGGCGTTGATTCTACGATTGCTGTTTGCATTTCAGGTGCATTTTTTGAAACCTCGGTAAGGCCCAAGTCAATCCAATGTAACCCTGCATCGATGGCTTCCTCTGGCATGTTGGTTTGTCTAAACCCGTGGTGGGCTATCCACAAATTTCTCATGGCACTGTAAATATGATTTTTGTCGATGAGTAATTCGGCCGCCCTTCTCCTTGAGATAGCGACAATTTCGACCAAGTGTGGCCCGTGTCTCGAAATTTGTGAATGTATGGCCAAAGCCATTCCAAATTCTCCTCGGTTACGATGCCATTCAGCCATATTCAGTAGTGCAATTCCGTGCCACCTGTGACCTTCAGATATTGTTCCCAATCGATCAACGGCCCACTTCAAATCGATACCGGCCTCATCGAATTCTCCAATACTGGCTCTGAGAATACCCCATTCCATCCTAATTCTAGCCTCAAGAATATGATCGCGATTCTGCTTTGTGCGGCAAATTTCCAGTGCCACGGCCAAACATTGCTGGGCTGAATCTGCATCATTTTTCAGTTGCGCTGCTCTAAATTCCATGATGTGCGATTCAGCTTCATTTAGATCGGCGCAAAGTTTGGTTGCGAGGTTATTGTGGCCTTCACAGTATGCTTGTTCGGCAACAATCAATGCCTCATGCTGCTCCGTGGATGTGAAGTCTGAGATTTCGCCAGATATTAATCCTGAAACAATCTGACGCGGGTCCAATTAATCATCCCCTTGAGTAGCCATCAACAATGATATGAATCCTGATGTGGCATCCGTATGATCAATGCTTCCAGTCCAACCTGCTGCACCTGCATGCCCACCACCTTCACCGCCACTACGCAATACCATTTTTTGCATCAGTTCCCCGAGATGAATCCCCTCCTTTGTTGCACTTCTACTCGCGCGCGCCGTCAGTCTTGTTTCCCCCTGTAATCGGCGGCAGACAAGTGCAATATCTGCACCAGCAGTAATCAGTGTACGAGCAACAATACCCTCATTTGTTCCTGCTTTAGTATGGGATAGAAACCATCTACCCACATCCAATGTTTGAACTCTAGAAAGTGCCTTAGTGATTGCAACACGTTGTGAATGATTTAACTCGACAGATTCCATGTTTTCGACAAACCCAGAAAAGTCAATATTGCCCTCTTCGGCTAATCTTCCAGCAGCAGATAGAGCATCGGCATTGGCGTGTCTAAATCGACCTGTGTCTGTGATAATTCCAGCCAGTAGTAGCATCCTAGATTGGTTATCAATTCTAGTACTTGCATGTGTTTCAGCCCACAATTGAATAATTTCAGCCGTTGAACAGGTATCCCAATTTATTTCTAAATCGTCATCACCAATCTCAAAAGATTCGCCCGCCGAATGATGGTCTATGATACATTTTGGAACGTCCGGAATCACAATTCCTGGTTGATTGGGGCCTGCTGCATCGACGATAATGATACCACCTAAATTTCGTGGCCAGGTGGGCGATTTGGGATCAAGGATGAGGAAATCAGAACCTGTTTCAGATATCACAGTCCTCGCCATAGTCGAAAGGTGGGTTCCGCATGCTCGCGCAGATGGGCCTATGATGTTGGATAGTGCACAGGCTGATCCTACAGTGTCCATATCTCCATTTCTATGAGTCAATATCGCAATTGCACCGCGTTTGATGGATTCACCAATCCATTGATTCAGGTGCTCCATGTCATCGACACGAGATTGGTTCAAACAATCACCTAGGCAGATTCAAATTGTTTCACGGCTGATTCATACGCAGTTCGTAATTCACCCTCTCGAACGCTCAATTTTACAGCGTGTTCATCCAGTTGTCGGCATGTTTCCACTAAACTATCGCTCAGGGTTTCGATATCATCCACCTCGACCAATAGTGGCCCCACTTGCTGAAATATCGAATTGCCTTCGATTTGATTTGACAGATGCTCAATAGTACCCTGTAATTCCCTCACTTGAGTTTGGACAGAAACAAGTTGCTGGGCAACCATTTGCAATTCCTGTACGATTTGTTCCAACGGAATGTTTTCGCTCATGTATATCACTTCACTCAATCACAGATAATGCTTCGCTTGAGGCTCTTAGTGACCTCATGGCAGAATTATATTTCGCGCGTAAATCAGAGGCACTGTCCCCGTGTATTGTAACATGAACCGTTTCCAACTCATCTACAACACATTCGAAATCCTCGCATGCCAAACTAGCAGCGAGTGATACAGGATCATTACTACTGGCCGTGATAATGGCCATCCAGGCCTCACTCTTCTTCGTCACCACGCTCTGCAGCCTCCGCTTGAGCGCGCTCGAATTCGATTGCTTTCTGTGATGCTATTACAGCCATGTCTGTAGCTGTCGCGCCTTCAAGACCACGTCGAATGATTCGATTGTTCGTATCACTAGCACGGGTAAATGGTTCCCACACTCCGCCAGCAAATGTGTGACCACACTTTTTGCATCCCCAGATGCCGCTTGCCTGGCGTTTCACTTTAGGATACTGACAAACTGGACAAGTGTAAGCTCTCTTGACCTTCGCAAGAGCAGAACCCGCGCGTCGTCGAACACTTACACCATATCTACTTCCAAAGCGTGCAGTTGCACCCGTTTTCTGTGTGCGCTTACTCATTGTGATTCCTCCAGTTTGTGAACGATTTCTCGAAGTTCAGAGCAACGTGACTGAGCCGTGTCCATAATCTCGTTGAATTCGGCCGCGGTGAACACTCCCCTTAGACCCTTCTGGAGTGAGTGAACATGACCTTCATCACCCAGTGTAATGTGAATTCGCTCATCCCCACCTAACTCTTCTCTCTTGTTGGCATCATAGACGAACCGGCCACCAACTTTCTGATAGGAACACATGATTGGTGTTCCAGCGACAGGTAATTTGTAGTCTTCACCGACGTCGAAACGTTCGGCAGGAACAGTAGCAGTTCGTAGGGCGGCAATGGCAGCCAAAGCAAACGCATCAAACATGTTCCCATCATCGCTGATTGCGAACAAATCAAGAATCACTTGCCATGCCTTTTCACCTGGTAAAATACACAATTCATTGGTATCGATGCAACCTGATTCACGAATTCCGCGATCAACAACACGACCCATCTCAATGCTTTGTTCTGAAGGTGGTCCTGGTTCCCAGTTCGGGCCGCATACAGGGCGTATTTCTGCACTTGTCATCAGCCCACCTTGTGTCGGTCGGTCAGGGTAGGGTGTCATGATTTGGAATTTCACACCTGCAAATACAATTGTATCTCCCATGCGGACGCGACAAGAACCTTCTGCGTTGAGCAAACAATCGACTTCAATCTCAAGATCCCGCCCTGCAAATCTCTCGCGGCCATCCAATCTCTCGTTATCAGCAGCAAGTGCGGCTAGATTATCGCGCAATAGACTTGGGATGATTGGAATTGCCATCAGACATCACCTCCATATCGCTTCTGAAGTGCTTCCACCATAATTTTGTGTACATCGTGGGCTGCCTTGACATTGTAATCCCATGCAAGTTGGAATTCTTCCATGCTCAAATCACCATCCATTTGAAGAAATACAAGTTCATCAGTCATTGGTAGAATTCCCATTGGCAAATCTGCCTCACCGTAGTTGTCCTCCGGCTTGTTCAAATCCATCAATACAATTCCATTGCACTTACCCGCAGCAACGCTAACAACCATGTCAGACATTGGAATACCGGCATCGGCTAAAGCCACACTCGCAGCCGTGATTCCACAGCAACGTGTACCCGCTTCAGCACAGATGATTTCGATTTCAACTCGAATCTTACTTCGAGGATACAATTCCAAATCGACCACGCTTTCTAACGCGTCTCTGGTGACCTTGCTAATCTCTCGACTCCGGCGATTAAATCCAGGTCGAATACGATCTGAAGTACTGAAAGGTGCCATATTGTAACGAACATCTAGAATGGCTCGATCTTGGCGTTGAATTTTTCGAGGGTGTGCTTCCATCGGGCCATAAACAGCTGCAATAGCCTCGTTTTTGCCCCACTTGATGTACGCACTACCATCAGCGACGGGTACGACCCCGCATTCAATTTCGACAGGACGCATTTCGTCTGCCTTACGGCCATCTTCACGGATGCCGTTTTCATCCATACATTGGTAATCTCCATATCCCATAATTTCACTTCCTAACTATCACTCACTCATTTGCCAATGCATCGATGCGTTCTTTCAAACCTGGGAGATGTGCAGTATCACGGATCAACTTCAGTGCTGACCGTATGTCGCGCATCCCATCGTGCTCACCATCGAGCCAAACGCGGCCATTTTGTCCAACGACAAGCCGACACTGGCCCAAATCCTTGAGGGTCTGCAGCATGCTGCCACCCTTTCCTATGACTTGAGGAATAATATGTGGAGGAATCTCTTCCAAGAGACCTGATTTCAATTTGCGCAGTCCCATGCCCTTCATGGTTGCAACAGCAGAATGCGTTTCATCTACTTCTTGCACACGACAAAGCACGGCCTCGCCAATACCAAGGTGCTCACGCACAGCACCAAATTCTACTTTCCAAGGTGCGAGACTCATGGGCAGAATGGCATTGAATGAAGCTCCGATGTCAAGAAACCAAATGTTGTTTGTCATGCCTTCAACAAGACCGACAATAAGATCGCCGGCTCTTGGCACATATCGACTACTCAACGGATCCACGCTGATTGTATTTCCATTGTTTCGTAGGTTCCCCATACGCATGGCTACTAGTTCCCCGTTTATGCGTCGGATTCCGTGCCCTGCTTCGGCGCCTTCGTGCACGCCGACACGTTCGCCCGGATGGACGAGACGCACAGCACCCGAGTCATGCTCGGTAGGGGTGCTGTCTTCACTCATATCGTATTCACTCCGGCCCGCCGACCCAACGCCCCTCTTTAACGGTGCCCACCCCGTAGGGGTGTGCGCTTGACGTCACTTGAGCTCCTTGACTTCGGTATTTGGGTCCCTTTTGGCCACCTTAGACAAGTATTCGCCCTTCATGCCTGCTGGAATTTCAACTACGAAGGCCCAATCACCGTTTTCCAGCCATTGCTCCTTGATGACATCGCTACGGACTTCTCTTTGGACCGAACCATATGCCGAGCCCGAAACACGGAAAGCGAGTTTGATTGTTTCAAACGATAGGGGTATGACTGGGCGAAGAACCGTGATTGCATCTTTGATTTGACGCTCAACGGAAAGGAATGGATCAGGATTCCAGCGTAATTCATCTAAAGCCAGTTCGATTCTTGTTACAGGATGTGGTGCTTTACTACGTGGATCAATAGCCGTTCTGGAGATTTCAGAAATAATCTGCTGCCGCTTATCAGCTATCATTTGTCTACGCTGGACTGTGGTTAGTTGGATTGAACCAGAGTTGAGGATTTTGATGACACAATCTAGTAATTCAGTGGTATCGAAAGTAGACTGGATCTTCTCTTCTGTAGGGCGCTCACCGCCCTTCGCATCGTGCCAAATTTCATCGGTTGCGAGCAGGTCATCTAGGCTGACACTTGTGGAGTCTGCCTTGAACTGCTCAACCAATTCGGGATCAACAAGGATTTCGTACCGCTTGCCACCCTTCTCTAACCGAGCGACGACAGCGTTATCCAAGCTGACCATGGTTACCCTCACTCATCATATGCAGGCTTGAGTTTCTCAATGTGTGCAATGGTATCTGCCCGACTTAGTACACGATATCCAGATTCATCAATAACAGCAATTTCGACAGCATCCTTGTTGAGTTTAGCCTCAATAGATTCTCGAAGCGCCTCAAGACCCATCTTGATGCCAGCGTTGAGTGTTAGATTAGGTTTCCAGTTGCTCTCAAAATAATCAACAACGACGTTTCGACCTCTGCCAATGGCACCTGCATGGTATGATTGGTATGCGCCAGACGGATCGGTTTCATAGAGATGGAGACCATTTCCATCGACTCCGGCAATCAATAGTGCCGTACCAAATGGTCGAGAACCGCCATATTGTGTAAAGGATTGTTTGAAGTCACAAATTCGCTTGGCCAAGGCATCAACCGGGATTTTATCACTGTAGGTGATACGATTAATTTGACATTGAACGCGTGCCCGGTCAACCAGTTGCCTAGCATCAGCGACAAGGCCAGAGGTTGCAAAACCCAAGTGCTCATCGATTTTGTAGACTTTTTCAATCGACTCGGGAATAATCAAACGACTTGAAATACGCTTGTCGACAACCAAGATGACGCCGTCACGATATTTCAGCCCAGCAGTAGTCGTCCCACGCTTGACTGATTCTCTCGCATATTCTACCTGAAATAGGCGCCCATCTGGGCTGAAAGTTGTGATACCATGGTCATACCCTCTTCCACTTGGTTGCATCTGAATCCCTCTGCCGACCTTTGGTGTCCCCTTTGAACCTTCGTCGGCTAATACTTGCGCGCGCGTGGAGGTTCTTCAACACAGGGGGCGGCGGGTCTATCGACCGCAGTCCTACACACGCGACTATGCGAGTCCTCATTCTGTCGTCAGGAGGTAAGGATTCGTCGTATGCCACATGGTGGGCGAAACTTCGGGGCTGGGACGTTTCCGGACTCGTCACAATTCGAGTTACGGGAGATGATTCCATGATGTTTCAGGTGCCGTCAACTGCATTGGTTGGAATACAAGCTGCGAGTGCCAATATCCCATGGTTGCCCATCTCAATAGAAGGGGACGAGGAAACCGAAATGAATTCCCTCGAAGTTGCGCTATCTAATGTCGTATATGGAAGTCGTAAATCGCGTTCACAAACTTGGACAGCTGATGAATTGATCCAAGCCCATTGGCCTGAAGGATGGAAATGGCCGGCGAATTTGCGGAGATTGAGGCCCACCGAACCGATCGATGGACTGGTCGTCGGTGCTATTCGCAGCGATTATCAAAAAACGCGTATCGAACAAATGTGTTCTCGGTTGGGCCTCAAATCATTTA
>Ga0208765_1001193_pt1 | contig 16168 bp, 16 predicted proteins | sample ETNtaG_2_FD_185783 | JGI IMG/M metagenome (GOLD analysis project Ga0208765, IMG submission 185783) | Marine microbial and viral communities from oxygen minimum zone, Eastern Pacific Ocean - ETNP201406SV203 (SPAdes) (version 2) | ecosystem: Environmental > Aquatic > Marine > Oceanic ... | reverse complement strand
TAACAGTTGTAAGACGATCATTGAAGGGGGAAGCAGGATCAAATTTAACTTCAAAGTTATAATCCTTGCTTAATTCAGAATCTACTGATTTAAGAAGGTTTTCCATGTCATCAAATTGTCTGAACACGGTCCTTATTCCAACGCCAGATTTATCAGCAACTATTTGAGCTGTAGGCTCTAGATTACCCTCTCTAATTAATTTGATAACAGCGTCAACAATCAGTTTTTGGCTTTTAACGCTACGTAATGTTCTTCCGTCTTGCTTAGTCATATATCTTTTGAATATATCTATTGACATAATTTATGTCAATAGATATTGTTAGTTATTGTGAATAGAGTAACTGAAATCTTAGGGGTGAAATACCCAATAGTTCAAGCGCCTATGGGCTGGATTGCAAGAAGCCAGCTTGCCTCAGCTGTCTCAAATGCTGGGGGTTTTGGAATAATTGAAACTTCATCTGGAGAAACTGAAAACTGTAAAGATGAGATTATAGCTATGTCTAAACTGACAGATAAACCTTTTGGTGTGAATTTACCTTTAATGTTCTTAAGAGACGAAAGTATGATTGAGTTAGTGTTAGAACAGGATATAAAGTTTGTCACAACCTCTGCAGGCGATCCTGGAAAATATATTCATACTCTTAAAGATGCTGGAATCAAAGTTTTTCATGCAGTGCCAAGTTTAGCTGGTGCTATGAAGGCAGCTGATGCAGGTGTTGATGGTTTAGTTATAGAAGGCACCGAAGGCGGTGGTTTTAAAAGCCCTGAAGAGGTTGGTTTGATTGTTTTGATTCAAGCAATAAGAAAACATACTGATCTACCAATTATTGCTGCAGGAGGAATAGTTGATGGGGTAGGAATGGCTGCAGCATTTGCCGCGGGAGCAGAAGGCATCCAAATGGGTACTAGGTTTGTATCTTCCAAAGAAAGCCCAGTACATGAAAATTTTAAAAATTCTATTCTTGATTCAGACGAGCAAGGAACATGGATTCTTAATAAGAAATCTAAACCCTGCATTAGAGCTTTAAAAACTGAATTTACCAAAAAAATTCATGAGGCAGGAGTCATGGAGATGACCGATATGATGAAAATTCAAGATCTTTATTTTGGTGGTGATATGAATGCTGCCCCAGCTCTTACTGGTCAGTCAGTTGGATTAATTGATGAGATAAAACCAGTTTCACAAATCATCGAGGAAACTATTTCAGAGTTTAATGAGACATGTAAAAAAATGTCGTCTCAAGCATTTTAAGAATGAGAAGTTTAAATCCTATTCCAATAGCTGGAAACCCTGCATCACCTTATACCAGAAAGATGGTTGCGCTTATGCGTTATCGCAGGATTCCCTATGCAATAGAGTGGGGAGATCCTAGAGAACTTATAAAAAAACTTGATGTCGAAGAGCCAAAGCCAGTTTTGTTACCAGTAATGATTTTTGATGTTGATGGAACTAAAAAAGCAATCACTGATTCAACTCCAATTATTCGTCATTTAGAACATGAATTCCAAGCTCGGAGCGTTATTCCTACTGATCCAAAATTGGTTTTTTTAAATTATGTTATAGAAGATTTTGGCGATGAGTGGGTGACTAAATTCATGTTTCATTACAGATGGCACTTTAAAGCAGATATAGAAAAAGCAGGAACTATTTTGCCCTTAATGCATGATGTTAGTCTAGATAATGAAGCCCACCAAGATTTTAAGAAGCATGTTTCAGAATGGCAGATAAGCCGCTTATGGGTAGTTGGATCAAATGAAACAACGGCTCCTATCATTGAAGCAAGTTACAAGAGATTCCTTCAACAACTTGAAGATTGCTTATCACTGAATCCATTTTTATTTGGTCGCCGTCCGTCTTCAGCAGATTATGCTATCTATGGACAGCTTACCCAGCTTGTTTGTTTTGATCCCACTTCTAGAGAAATTGCTTATGAGGTTTCACCTCGGGTAATTGCTTGGGTAGATAAAATGGAAGATATGAGTGGGTTAGAACCCGCTGAAAATGATTGGCTTAGCTATGAGGATGCAAAAGAAAGCCTATTTGATCTTTTTAAAGAATTAGGAAGAGCCTACATACCTGCATTATTAGTCAATGCTAAAGCAGTAACCTTAAATGAAGAAACTTGGGTTACAAAAATTGATGGTGCTAAATGGGAGCAAAGAAGTTTTCCCTATCAAGCAAAGTGTTTACAGTGGATTAACGATGAATTCCAAGCTCTAAACCAAGACGATCAAAATCAAATCAGAGATTTCTTAGATTCAACAGGATGCAGCAATTTAATTGTTAAGACTTAAAATGGAAATATTAAGAACACCAGATGAAAGATTTCAAAATTTAAAGGAATATCCTTTTGAGCCCCATTACACAATCATCAAAACTCACGATGGCACGGATTTAAGAATTCATCATGTTGATGAGGGTCCAAAAGATGGTCCCATATTATTGGCCATGCATGGCCAACCAGTTTGGAGTTATCTCTATGCGCGCATGATCCCATGTCTGACGAAGGCTGGCATTAGAGTTATCGCACCTGATTTACCTGGATACGGCAAATCAGATAAACCTACAGCTCGAGAGGACTACAGCTATCAAAGGCAGGTAGATTGGATGGGCGCATGGTTAAAAGAAAACAATTTCTCTAATCTCACTTTTTTTGGTCAGGATTGGGGAGGACTTATTGGCTTGCGTATGGTTGCCCAAGATCCAGATCGATTTATTAAGGTATCAATGGGAAATACTGGATTGCCTTATAACCCGGACGTGCCTCAAGAGGTTATAGATCAAGTTAAAGCTTTTAGAGAAAGTGATTTGAAACTCACCCCAATGAGCATGCAAAAAGAGGTTATGCAAATGGATGGGAAGAGTCATTCAAAAGATTCATCTGCAACTTTTCATCCAGCATTAAAATTTATGTATTGGCAAAAATTTTGCTGGGATACTAAAAATTTACCAATAGGATTTATCAACTCAACTATGATGGAAAAAAGATCTAAATTGTCAATGATGGGGCAATATCTTTTTGAAAGCATGGGCTTAGGAAAACTGTCACCATTTACCTCGGACCTAGTGAAAGCTTATGACGCACCTTTCCCAGACTCGACATATAAAATGGGTCCTCGAGCCATGCCAAGCCATGTTCCAGTGCTGCCAGATGCATCTTTAGAGGCTCAAAAAGAAGCAAGAGATTTTTTTAATATTTCAACCAAACCATTTCTATCTGTCTTTGCAGGCGATGATCCTGTAACAAACGGAATTGAAGAAGATGTTCTTAGAATGGCCCCAAATGCAAAAAGCGCACCTCACATTGGCGGTGGACATTTTTATCAGTGGACAAGGCCAGAACAATTATCTGATATTCTAGTATCTTTTATTCAGGAGTGATTATGATTGATTTTTACACAGCACCAACCCCAAATGGACACAAAGTTTCATGTACTTTGGAGGCAATGGAATTGGACTATGAGACCCACGTAGTTAATTTAATGGAAAATGAACAAAAAAAGCCTGAATTTCTTGCCATAAGTCCTAATGGCAGAATTCCGGCGATTGTTGATAGAGATGCAAATGATTTACCTATTTTTGAATCGGGTGCAATTATGATCTATCTTGCAGAAAAAACTGGAAAGTTAATTCCTTCGGATCTAAATGAAAAAGCAAAAGTTCTTGAGTGGCTTATGTTTCAGATGGGTGGAGTGGGGCCTATGATGGGACAAGCCAATGTTTTCTTTAGGTATTTTCCTGAGAAAATTCAACCTGCCATTGATCGTTATCAAAATGAAGGAAGGAGACTTTTTGAAGTTTTAGATACACATCTAGGTAAGCAGGAATGGTTAGCAAAAGATTATTCTATTGCTGATATTGCCAATTGGTGCTGGGTTAGAACTCATAAGTGGTCAGGGATCTCAATCGAAGGTCTGGATCATTTAGAAAGATGGATGAAAGCTATGTATGAGCAACCTGGAATGAGCGCAGGGCTTGAAGTTCCTATTAAAATGGAAAGTTTGTTAGATGATGATGAAAAGGCAAAAGAGTTTGCAAAAAATGCAGAAAAAATGGTGAAAAAATAAATAGGAGAAGATTATGTTAAAAGTACATTTTGTTGCAGGCACTAGAGCAGGTCGAGTGGTCTGGTTGCTAGAGGAATTGGGATTGGAGTATGAAGTAAACATTATGCCTTTTACGAAAGAGGGACTGAAATCTCCAGAGCATAGAGCAAGACATGCCCTAGGAAGAGTGCCTGTTTTAGAAGATGGCGATATTTCAATTTTTGAATCTGGAGCCATTATCGATTATGTTTTAGAAAGACATAAGAATGGCGGCTTAAAACCTAACTCAGATGCTCCTGAATTCCCTTTTTATCTTCAGTGGTATCATTATTGTGAGGGCATGGTTATGCCTCCCATGAATCAAATAGTTGTGCAAACAATTTTATTGCCGCCTGATCGAAGGGACGAAATAGTTTTAAATCAGGCAAAAAGCTTGCTAACCAAATCCCTGGCTCCAGTGAATGAAAATCTTGCAGATAAAGATTATCTTATAGGAGATTTTTCGGCTGCTGATTTGATGTTGGGTCATTCATGCTTTATGGCTAACAGGTTGGGTTGCGTTAATGATGATATGCAAAATATAAAAGATTATGTTGCAAGGATTAAAGCAAGACCTGCCTTCAAGAAAGCAATTACCATGGGAGAGTAATCTTGGAAGTGACTAATAAAGTTATTCCAAATCAGGAACAAATGGATGGATTTCTTGAGGGCGATACTGATTCGCCAATATCAATGGTAAACCTAATCAAGTTTAAAGAAAAAGCAGAGTATGAAGATGGCAGAGACACTGAACTCTCGGGCAAAGAGGCTTATACAATTTACGCAATGGAAGTCCAAGAACATCTAAAAAAAGTAGGAGCAGAGATGGTTTTTGGTGGGGCAGTCAGTCGCTTGATGCTCGGAGAAGTTGAAGATCTTTGGGATAGTGTTGCAATTGCTAGATACCCAAGCAGAAAAGCCATGCTTGAAATGATGATGGATGCAGATTATCAAGAAAGTGAAAAACATAGATCAGCTGGTCTTGAGGGTCAGCTGAATATTGAGACTAAAGAAGGCAATTTATGAAAAAGTATTTATTGCTAGGCTTCATTCTAATAGCGGTAACTTTTTTGTTCTTGAGCAATGGTAATTCCAATGAGAACGAATACAAAGTTTTTAAAAATGCAGTTACGCCAACTCCAACTCAAATTGCAGGATTTGCATTAGGAGATAATAGTCCCTTCTTGGCAGTTAATCTTCTTAAATTTAAAGAAAAAGCTGAATACGATGATGGCAGAGAAACTAATCTTACTGGAGAGGAGGCGTATGCTATTTATGCTGATGAAGTGCAAGATCATTTAGCTAAAGTAGGAGCTGAACTGATTTTAGGAGGAGAGGTTAATAGGCTTATTCTTGGAGAGGTTGAAGAGCTGTGGGATGTTGTTGCAGTGGTGAGATACCCAAGCAGAAAAGCCATGTTTAAAATGGCTACTAGTGATGAGTATATAGAAAGTGAAAAGCATCGTTCAGCTGGTCTAGCAGGACAATTGAATATTGAGGTATTAGAAGGTGAATTTGAATTTTAACAAGATTTTTCCTGAAAGCGCTAACAATAACTTTCATGGTCATCATATTGCGCTTTGGGGATTTATTTTATTCACACTCTTGATGACGTGGCGATCAATTATCCACATGTTTTTTGAAGAGTATGGGTTTCATGAAATAGGTAACTTTTTAGTTATTTCTGGTAGTCCAGACCCCATGCTTTTAATTTATAGATTTTTTTCTGTATGGGGCTTTGCACAGTTAATTTTTTGTTTAGTTTGCTGGGTTGTAATTTTTCGATATAGAGCGCTAATTCCGCTAATGTATTTATTTTGGTTATTTGAGTGGGGCTTTAGAACCCTTGTATATCCTTTGATTAGAGAAGATATTACCGTTCAAGGAATCTATACCGTTGGTGGAACACCAGGAGCTGATTGGGCGCCCTATATAACAATACTTTTAATCATTCTTTTCAGCCTTTCTCTTTTACAAAAAAAATAATTTTAGGACAATGCTATGGGTCAATTTCAAACTTTAAAATCAGATTTAACTCAATCAAGAATTATAGATATTGATTTATCTTCCATTGATGATGGTGAAATCGCAGTAACGATTGAAAGTTATGCTTTTACTGCCAATAACGTTACTTATGGAGTAGCGGGTGACACTATTGGATATTGGAAATTTTTTCCAGCTGGACATGATGAAAATGATGAGTGGGGTTGCATTCCCATGTGGGGTTTTGCAGAAATCACTCAGTCAAACAATAAAAATTTAAATGTAGGCGAGCGACTGTTTGGATATTTTCCAGCTGCAGATTCATTAATTCTTAGCCCAATTAAAATCTCTAATCAAAGCTTTAGTGATGGCAAAGAGCATCGAAAAGAACTACCTCCTGTTTACAACAATTATATAAGGCTTGCTGGGGAAGAAAACTATGATGCTTCTATGGATGAAGTTCGAGCTCTTTTATTCCCATTGCACATAACAGCATTTTGCTTGTGTGACTCTCTAGAAGAGGAATCATATTTTGGAGCATCTCAAGTTATTATTGTCAGCGCCTCTAGCAAAACGGCTATTGGTTTAGCTCAAGGCTTAGCCGATGCTGAAGATTCGCCAAAAATAGTTGGGTTGACTTCAGCGAGTAACGCTGAGTTTGTGGAAAGTTTAGGTTGTTACGATGAAGTGATTTCATATGATGAGCTCGATAAAGTCGATTGCTCAATTGGCTCTGTGATGGTTGATATGGCAGGGAACCGAGAAATCCTAGGGACACTCCATGGCGAGTTGGGAGATAACATGCTGATGTGCCTTACTGTTGGTATGACTCATTGGGATAATGGAACAACTGCAGAGGATGCTTTGGGGCAGGCCATGCAAAGAGATAGAACAGAATTCTTTTTTGCACCAGCTCACATTCAAAAGCGTATTGGAGACTGGGGGCACGATGGTTATGCTGAAAAAACAAATTCATTCATGACTGCAAGAGCTCTTCAAAGTAAAGATTGGATGCAGGTCAAAGAGATATCTGGATTAGAAAACTTTACCAGCACATATGAAGAAGTAGTTGCAGGAAATATCAATCCAAATGAGGGGATTATCGTTAATCTTAAAAAATAATTAAAAGGAGGGCTAAATGAAGAATGTATTAAGAATAATAGCGGGGCTTACAGGAGCTTTGTTTTTTCTAAATGGATTGAACTGGATAGTGTATCCAGCCAGTGCTGCAGAGTCTTTGGGTATGCCCTTACTGAAAGGTTTGGGGTTGAGCACGCAAATTGGTGATTTGGGTAGTTTCTTTATTACTGTCGGTGCTATGACATTAATTGGAGTCTATACAAAAACTTATCATTGGTTTTTTGCTCCTTCAATGCTCTTGCTGTTAGCAGCTTTATATAGAACTCTTTCATTTTTCCTTCATGGAGCCACATTTGCAATGGAGCAAATAGTGATTGAAGTGATAGTAGGGTTATTTCTAATCTTCGCTGGTTCAAGAATTGCATCTGAAGATTAAATTTATGAAAATTTTTAAATATTTAATCTTTGCTGTAGCAATCATTTATATCTTGGTTACCATTTTAACCAGATTGCCAAGCGTACAAGATCGATTATTCAGTGGGATCGTCCAAAATTTAACAAGCGGCCCTGCCGATCTTCGTGATGATTCTTTATCTGCTCTAGTCTGTGGTACACGTTCTCCACTTGTATCTCCAGGAAGAGCTCAAACTTGCATTGTAGTAAATGCGGGTGGGAATTATTATGTTGTTGATATTGGAGATGGAAGTGCAACAAACCTCAATAATTGGAGAGTTGATACTGACAAAATTCGAGCCACTTTATTAACGCATCTGCACTCAGATCATATTTCAGATCTCGCAGATCTACATCTAATGACATGGATTAATTCCTCTCATACTAAACCTTTAGATGTTTATGGTCCTGAAGGAGTTGAATTGGTAACTAAAGGTTTTGAAGGAGCCTTTCAGCTCGATTATCAATATAGACATGAGCATCATGGTGATGAGATTGCTCCAATAGATATTGCTGGATTTAACCCTCATCCTATAGATTTATCTAACCCAGTAATCATTGATGAAAATGGTTTGAAGGTTACAGCTTTTAAAGTACTGCATGATCCAGTTGAGCCAGCCTTAGGTTATAGATTTGACTACAAAGGTAGATCAATTGTTATTAGTGGGGATACTGCTTATAGTGAAAATTTAATCAAACATTCAAAAGATGCTAATGTTCTATTTCATGAGGCTCAAGCAAATCATTTACTAGCAATCATGAAAGATGCTCTTGCAGATAGCCCGGGTTTAGTAAAGATTTTAGATGATATTGAGACTTATCATGCAACACCAACTGAAGCAGCCCAAGCAGCTAATTTGGCCAATGTTGATCATTTAATGTTCTATCATTTAACGCCAGCACCAAGAAATAATTTGATGGAGAGGATGTTCTATAGGGGCGTAAATGAAATCAGGAAAGATTGGAGCTCTTCACAGGATGGAACTATGGTTGTTTTACCATTAGACTCAGATGAAATAATAATTACTAAGGTGAATTAATGGATGTAAAAAACAAAAGAGCTGTTGTTACTGGTGCAGCCAGTGGTATTGGAAAAGCTCTTTGTGAAGCCTTTCATCAATCTGAAGTTCAATCCATTGTTGCAGTTGATATGAATTTGGAGGGAGCTCAAGAAACTGCAGATTCGGTCAATGGTATTGCTATTCAGGCTAATGTTGGTAATGAAGCAGACATTATTAATGTAATCCAAAAAGCAGATGAGCATGTTGGTGGTATAGATATTTTTTGCTCTAATGCAGGGATTGGCGGAGTGCCAGGATTTTTTGAAGTTGAGGCATCCGATTGGCAGAATATTTGGGATGTGAATGTTCAGTCTCATATTTTTGCAGCCAAACATGTTTTACCTCAAATGCTCGAACGAGGAGAGGGCTATTTAGTTAATACATCATCAGCAGCAGGACTTTTAACTCAATTGGGAGCCGCAGGCTATTCAGTAACTAAGGCTGCAGCGGTTAGTTTTGCTGAATGGATCAAAATTACATATGGTGAAAAGGGCATTGGTGTTTCATGCTTATGTCCTCAAGCAGTTAGAACTGCTATGACGGCTCAAGGCCCTGGTGTTGCAGGCGTGGATGGAATGATGGAGCCGGATGTTGTCGCACAAGAAGTTTTAAAGTGCATTGCTGAAGAAAAATTTTTAGTATTGCCTCATGAAGAGGTTGCTGAATATATTATGAGAAAGGGTAATGATAGAGATAGATGGATTTCAGGCATGCAAAGACTGCAAAAGCAATATGAAGATTTTTTGACACCAGCAGATATGACATTCCCACGCGGTGACAAAGAATAAATAGGAGAAATTATGAAAACTAAAATTACAGAATTATTCGGTATCAAACATCCAATCATTCAAGGTGGGATGCATCACGTTGGTTTTGCGGAATTAGCTGCAGCTGTATCAAATGCAGGAGGTCTTGGAACCATAACTGGTTTAACTCAAGGAACACCAGAAAAGTTAGCTAATGAGATAGCTCGTTGTCAGGAGATGACAGATAAACCCTTTGCCGTTAATCTTACATTTTTACCCTCATTAACTCCCCCAGATTATCCTGGATTGGTAAAAGTAATTATTGATGCGGGCGTGCCTATTGTTGAAACAGCTGGTAGAAACCCTGCTGAGTATTTACCAGCTCTCAAAGAAGTCGGCATTAAAGTTATTCATAAATGCACTTCGGTAAGACATTCCTTAAAAGCTCAATCTATTGGATGCGATGCAGTGTCAGTTGATGGCTTTGAGTGTGGAGGACATCCAGGTGAAGACGATATACCTAATTTTATTCTTCTGCCTCGTGCTGCAGACGAACTAGAAATACCATTTGTTGCATCTGGCGGAATGGCTGATGCAAGAAGTTTAGTAGCAGCCATGGCGCTTGGAGCTGAAGGGATGAATATGGGAACCAGATTTATTGCTACTCAAGAGGCTCCTGTTCATCAAAATGTCAAAGATGCGATAGTAAATGCTTCAGAGTTAGACACTCGATTGATTATGCGATCTCTTAGAAACACTGAAAGAGTTCTAAACAATGAAGCCGTTGAGCGCCTCATGGAAAAAGAGGTGGCTTTAGGCGATCAATTAACCTTTGCAGACATTGTTGATGAGGTTGCCGGAGTTTATCCAAAGATTATGCATGAAGGAACAATGGAAGTTGGCGCCTGGTCCTGTGGAATGGTTGCAGGACTAGTTAATGATATTCCAACAGTCAAAGACTTGATTGATGGCATCATGAGCGAAGCTGATAGCATCATTGGAAAAAGGCTAAGTAATTTTTAATAATTTGATCTTAGACTTAACTTAAGATTCCAATGGTTCTTTCAATGAGCCAGAAAAAACCCATACCACCCAAAACCAATGAGGTCAGGGTTGTTGATTGTCTATATAGATTAAATTTATAGGCTAACCAAATAAAAAACCCAAATATTGGCACTAGTAGAAGTTGGCCGGCTTCAATTCCTAAATTAAAAAATAGCAATGAAAGGAGGAGTTGTTCATTGCCAATACCAATCCCCGTTAAGGCATTTGCAAAACCCAGCCCATGAAGTAAACCAAAACCAAAAGCTATTAACCAAGGGGTCGATTTATATTTTTTATTTTCACTAACTTCCATTGCTAGGTAAATGATTGTTAGGGCAATAATAGCCTCAACCGTGGCCTGAGGAAGTGATACTAATTCGAATACAGATAAACCTAGGGTGATGCTGTGAGCAAGAGTAAAAGCCGTAATTGTTTTAACGGCATTAAAGAATCCAGTAATTAAAAACAGCAGTCCTAAGATAAATAAAATATGGTCATTGCCGCTCATTAGATGGTCAATCCCAAGGGTGAAATACCCAATGGGGTAGACTTGTTCTTTAAATGGTATCTGTATAGAAGATCGTTTTAAATTCATCAAACCTTCAAAGACCTCTCCATTTAAATGGGTGATAGTCACTAGCGCATCAGTAAGTACGCTAAGATTTTTTACTTCAATTATTTGGCCTTTTAAAGATTCTTCACAGGCGAGTGAGATTTTTTCTACTAGATACTTTCCTTTTTGGGTTGGTAATTGATTCTCTCTTTTACAATTATTTGGAAAAAATACCTCTGCTCTAGCTCCAATATTTTTTGAGGGATACATCCAGCTAATTTTATATTCATTCTCATTTAGCTCATCCACAACTAGATGAGCGGGATTAAACTCATGGGAGAATAATGCGGTCGAGCAACAAAGAATTACAAATGTTTGAACCAGTCTGCCAATCATTAGAACTGATAGTTTGGGTTTATTATTACCCTATATTCAGATCTTATTTCATTGATATATTCGTCTATGGCTTGATCTTGAGCTTGTGAAAGATAATCTTGCTGTACCCTTGAAAGGACTGTTTCAAGGGGTGGGGAAAAGCCAGCTGAAACTTCTTTTAAAAAAACTATATGCTCCCCAAAAGCAGATTCATAGGGACCAGACCATTCATTTAAAGGAAGCTTATCAACTACTAGAAAAAATAATTCACCAAAATTTCTTTTAATCTCCTCTTCGCTATTTTGGTAAAAATTTTTTCCTAAAAAAAATGGATCGCCTTTTAATTCAATTCCATCTAATTGATAATCTTTTAAGGCTTTATTTGCCCTTTCTTTGGCATTGGATTCTTTTGAAAAATAATGATGGGAAAAAGAATAGGTTGATTGAACAAAGTAATTGTTTTTATTTTGCTTAAAGAATTCCTTCAATTCTTCTTGTGATGGCTCATCTGGAATTGTTTCTTGTTTTAAGAATGTAATTTTTTGTGCCAGCCTTCGTTTGATAATCCGATCTTCCTGGTCTAAACCCAAGAGCAAGGCTTCCCTATAAAGAATCTCTTCTTGAACAAAGTTATTAATGATATTGACAATTTCTTCATCGGTTGGCGCTCTGCCAACTTGAGATTGCCAGGCAGAAAGCAGGCTTGTTAATTCCTGATCAGAAATATAAATATCTCTTGAATTTTCTTCAGAATTTAATCCTATATCAAGTAAAAAAATTAATAGACCAATTGCAAAAAATACAAGTATTCTAAGGTTCACTTTTGTTTCCTAAAACTTATAACGGAAGAATATCTATATTCATTGGCTCTGGTATATACCATATAGGTGAAGACCATGCGCGCTCTTGAATTGTTTTATGAATATCAGGCCTTGGTGCGACCCCGGCTTTTACAGCATCCCAAGTTGACCATCGACATGTTGGATTCTCCAATACTCGAACATAGTAGAAAGCCTTGACGCTTGGATCAAATTCAGGATCTACCCAAACAGTTTTTAACTCTCCGGCACCAACATTATTGGTAATAGAGCAATTATTGATATTAACTCGCGCACCATTATCAGGACAACGATTTGTTACAGGATCTACTGATAGACCATCGGAGCAGGCAACATCGTAAACTTTTTCTTTAGGAGTTCCAGATGCATTTTCAACCCATCCTTTAATAATTTGAACTCTTTGAAGAGGTGCTCCCAGTTTATCGCGTTGAGCCCATACTATAAATTGCGGGGTTTGATTGTTTACACCAAATAAATCGGCGCCCATGGTGACCCCTTTGGCATAAGCATTCTTAACCATATCTTCAGAATCTAAATCAATTGATTCCATATCAAAACCGCCAAAGAATCTTACTGCCAGTCTGGTACCAGTTGTTGCAAATGTTTCTTTTCTTTTAAAAGCTTGGAAAATAGAATCGCGAGTATTTTCTTCAGCCCAAGCAACGGCCAATCCTGACGCGCCCCATTGGTCAAAGCCAGCACTAGAATAAGTATTTCCTTCAACCTCTTTGATGGTGAGAGGCTGATTGTAATCACTGCTGTATTGCCTTAACCAATTAGCTCGCTCCTCTGTTAGTGGTACGCTACCTCTTCCCATAGCGGTACCATCAAGAACTCCAACTTTTGACCAATAGTTATCTTCGTCAAAGGCTCCAGCGCCTGTATGAGTGTCACTTGAACCTATTAGACCAAACTTATATGGGTTACCTTGCTTTTTCCATTCTAAGGTTAAACCTCTTAGATAGGCATCTCGAACATACCCTCCTTGAGGCATGCTGTAAGTTGGAGGTCTGCTTCCAACTCTTTTATCCATGATGCCAAAATCAGCCCATTCATCGTCCGGAGAGAGCAGGGGGTGAGTATCAGAAGTTCCTTTAACCTGAGTTATTTCAACAACAGGCTCATTTCTCATTCGTTTCTCAGAATATTCTGTATCGATTGGATTGCCTTTAAATGTCTCTACCTCAAACATTTGACCGTTAGATCCGTTGCTATTGTGAGGCATGGCTAGGGAATCCACTCCCTTATCTCTTAAATTATCCATCCATGTCCATAGGTCCTCAGGATTTAAGGAATCAATTCTAGTCCAGGGTCTAATCGGAGCATTTGAGGAGTTAAAAATTACATTTCTATGCAAATTACCACCCTCAACATCTGTTGAGGTTGTAAATTCATAACCAATAAAGGTTGTAAATTTTCCAGGATCATTAAATTCTTCAGCTGCATTTGCAACATCTGCCCAGGCTGATTTATGCACATCATAATCAAATGAACTCAACGCTAGCTGAATATTATTTGTTAACCAAGCGCCAATATAATTTGGATGCCACCAAGGATAAGGTTTGACCATAGCTTGTAATATAACTGAGCTAAAGAGATTGGCCCTTTTACCAGTAGATTCAAGGGTAACATTTTCTGGACTATTAAGATTATGCATTGACTTCGTCCATTCATTTTTAGACATCTTTGAAGAAGGATCAGCATAATTTTCAACCATCCCCATATAAAAGCCGTGATCAGTTACCGCATAAAAATCTAATGGCTCTTTTAATTTCATGTCATAGCCAAGAGGATGCTTGATTGCCTCACCAGTTGCATATTTGTAGGCGTCATATGGAGTTGCAGTAACTCCAAAAATATATGCATCAAAGGAATATTTTGTATGGACATGTAAATCACCATAATAGGGGTTTCGATCAGGATTTGATGGAATATCTATTTTGGTTGATGGTTCTTCAATTGAGAAATCTACTATTTCTAAAGCAGAATGGCTTTGAAATATTTTGTAAGAACCGGTGGCATAAAGAAAAAAGATTGTTGAAACAATAATCAATCCGATAAAAGATTTATTGAGCTTCATTTAACTCCCCTATATTTAATTTGTTCAGTATATGACAATACTATATAAACAACGAAACACTTTAAATAAATTGCATGATTAAAAAAGCTTTTAGAAATTTTATGTCAAGGCGGACGATAAGCGTCAAGATAAGAAATAAAGCTATGAATACTTTTTCTAGCTATGAAATTTTTAAAAAAATACGTACCAAGACTGAAGCAGCCAGAAAAGAAGAAAATAGACCTCATGAAGTGTTGTATTTTCATAAAGCAGACGATCCATATTCTCATCTAACTATTCACTGCATTAAAAAGTTACAAGCTTCATATGATATTGTGCTTAAACCTATTTTAGTTGGAGAAGAAAATCCTGAGGCAGTCCATATGCCATCTTTATACAATATTTATTGCCTAAATGATGTCAAAAGAATCGCGCCTTTTTATAATATCAATTTTCAGGTTGACTCTTATCCTTCAAAAGATCTTATAAATATAGCTAACTCTATTTTAACTTCAGTCAATAATGAAGATTTCGAAGGCATTGCGGTTCAAGTTAGCTCTGCTTTATGGCAAGGAGATTCTAAAACCTTGGATCAATTATCTTCTACCTATTATGCAACCAGGAGTGAAGTGAAAGAGAAATTACTAAGCGGTAATAAAATAAGAAACAGTCTGGGTTATTATTTTGGCGCTGCTTTTTCCTATGAAAAGGAATTGTATTGGGGGGTAGATCGACTTCCATATTTAGAGGGAAGATTAACTGAGCTCGGCGCAAGAAATGTTGCAGAAAATGAAAGTATTTGTCCTTTAGTATTACAAGCCCCAAAAATTTTAGATTCAGATAAAAAAGTAAACCTCTATTACTATCCTTCTCTCAACAGCCCCTATACCTTTATAAGTACAAAAAGAGTAAGAGAAATCAGAGAAGAATATCCTGTAAATTTACATGTAAAACCTGTTTTACCTATGCTTATGCGCAAGATGAATATTCCAGATTACAAAGCTAAATATATTATTTCAGATGCAGCAAGAGAAGGCAGGAAACATGAACATGAAATGAAATCTATTTTTTCACCAATTGGAAAGCCGGCTAGAAAATCTTATTCATTGTTCCCAATAATTGATGAAGCCGGTAAGGGCTTTGAGTATATCGAAGCCTTGTTAAAAGCTTCTTTTCAAGATGGGATTAATATTGGAGAAGATGATTTTTTGCAAATTGTATGTGGTGCTCCAAATATTAAAAAAGATTTATATGTACCAGTTGCTAAAGTAGGGGCAACACTTGACTTTGGAGCTTTTGAAATAAAAAATACAAAGATTAGAGGAATTAATTCATTTGGTATGATTTGCTCAGAGAAAGAATTAGGGTTATCAGCTAGACATGATGGTATAATGGTCATTAATGATAATTGTACAATTGGTCAAGATTTAAGTGAGTTAATTAAAATAAATGAAGATACTATTTTTGATATTGATTTAACTCCAAATAGAGGTGATTGCTTTAGCCATTTAGGAATTGCAAGAGAACTTTCCATAATTGAAAATAAAAAAATTAAATTAAATTCTCCAAAATTTTCTACTTCAGATTTCAGCACTTCAAAAGTTGTTAAAGTTGGTATAAAAAAAACCAATATATGCAAGAGATATAGTTGCATTGTTATTAAAAATATTAAAGTTGGAGGAAGTCCTTTATGGCTAAAACAGAAGTTAGAATCAATTGGTCAAAAAAGTATTAATAATGTAGTAGATCTAGCAAATTTTATAATGTTTGATTTAGGTCAACCTTTGCATGTATTTGATTTAGATAAAATTAAAGGTAGTCAAATAGATGTTAGATTAGCTTCTAAAAATGAAAAAATTGTTACCTTAGATTCTGAAACTAAAGAGTTA
>Ga0208765_1001192_pt1 | contig 16179 bp, 16 predicted proteins | sample ETNtaG_2_FD_185783 | JGI IMG/M metagenome (GOLD analysis project Ga0208765, IMG submission 185783) | Marine microbial and viral communities from oxygen minimum zone, Eastern Pacific Ocean - ETNP201406SV203 (SPAdes) (version 2) | ecosystem: Environmental > Aquatic > Marine > Oceanic ... | reverse complement strand
AGCGATTAACCCCGTTCGTGCTCAATGACCTTATGAAAGGTTCTACTGCCAATCTGCTGAAAACGGCCGTTTGAGCGGTTTTCCGAAAAAGCCGATGTATGTACTGACATTAGGTGTAATTCACTACACCGAGTCGAAAATGAACTATTGAGGGATAGAGCCCGGGCCCCGAAGGACCCGGGCAATTCCCATTGTGTTATCTTGCTCAGAGGATCATGTTGACGAGCCACTCGAATGTGGTCTCGCCACCAGGGCCTAGGTAGAACATGACCATGAGGACACAGAGTGTTCCCATGACCTTGTTGATTTGGTCCATCTTGCCCATACCTACCTTGATGGCCACGTAGGCGATGATACCCCAGGCGATTCCATCTGCGATGGAATAAGTGAATGGCATCATGACCATGGTGATGAAGGCAGGGATTGCCATTTCCTTGTCTGCCCAATCAATGTCGGCAGCACCGCGCATCATCATTGCACCTACAACCACAAGTGCTGGTGCAACTGCGAATGCAGGGATTGCTTGCAGAAGTCCCGATAGGAACATGCCCATGAGCATGAGCACACCGACAACCACGGCGGTCAATCCGGTCTTGCCACCTTCTTCTATACCCGCTGCGGATTCAATGTAGGTCGTTGTCGTACTTGTGCCGCAAAGTGCACCGACGATGGTAGCTCCTGCATCTGCCATGAAGGCTTCATCTGCATTCTCGATATTGTCGTCAGCATCAACTTTCCCCGCCATCTTTCCAACACCGTAAAGCGTGCCTGCGGTGTCAAAGATATCGACGAACAAGAAAGTAATCATCACCAAGAGGAATGCAGACAAGTTGTCCCCAATGTCGCTAAAGGCCCCTAATGCTGAACCAACAGCTCCCGTTGAAACACCATCTGTTGAGAAGATTGCATCAAGAGCTGGTGCAACGACTTCGGCATTCCCGTTGTATGGATCTGTAACAGCCATCCCCATCGCGTTCATAATCCAAGCGATTGCGGTGACGCCCATGACGCCGTAGATGATTGCACCCTTCATTCCACGCGCCATCATGATAGCAATTGCCAATAGACCGACCATGGCCCAAAGTTCACCAGATGTGTGTGTCCATGTTTCATGCTGTCCGATGTTCACCAGAGTGGCAAAGTCATCCTGAATCCAACCCATTTCACGCAAACCAATAATGGCGAGGAACATACCTATTCCTGCCATGGTTGCAATCTTGAGATCCTTCGGGATTGCATTAATCATTTGTGATCTCCATCCGACCTGTGGTAGTGAAATAATCATGAACAGTACACCTTCGACTAGAACTGCAGCGAGTGCGAGTTCCCAAGCAACGCCTTGCGTCAAAACCACGCTGAACACAAAGTATGCATTCAAACCCATTCCTGGGGCCAATGCGTAGGGCTGATTGGCCCATAGCCCCATGATTGTACAACCTACAAAGGCTGCCATCGCTGTCGCGAACAGTGCATCATTGAACGGAATTCCTGCAATGCTCAACATCCCTGGATTTACTACCAAGATGTATGCCATTGTCAAAAACGTCGTGACACCTGCTCTCATTTCTCCTTCTAACGAACTACCGGCTTCTGTATAGCCAAAGTAGTCATCTAACTGTTGATTTTCCATTTTGAAGTCTCTCCTTCAGCGCGACCTAGCCTCAACTCGGAGGATAAACGTTGCCGGCGCCCTGAAGCATAACCGCAACTAAGAAAAGGTGCCTCAAAAACTCAGACGAGTCCCTTGAGGTGTTCTCGACCCTTGACAACCTCAGTTGAGCAAGGACTTGGAATCTTCATGCTAGCCTTTCGTAGAGCGTCCTTTGCGGTGAGGAAATTCTTGGGGTTGGTCGAAATTGAGATTACAGTAGTTCCACGCTTGCAACGAGCCGCTGTACCCACGTTCTTGCCGAACGCGCAGCGCATACCTTGCGATACACGATCTGCACCAGCACCTGTTGCCTGCTTGTTTTCTCTCAAAATGTGATGTGGGTATACGTGCACGCGAAGTGCATAGCCTTCTTCCCCAGCCGCACCTCGAATGGTTGCATTGGAAACTTGGCGAGCTGCCTCAAGAGCCGAGTGGCGAACTTGGCAACTCTCATCGACAGTGAGTTTGATTATTACAGGAAATTCATCGGCTTCAGCAGCCTTGCGGTTGCCCATGTGGAAGCGCATAATCCGATTATTGGGAACACCGCCAGTATACTTGCGACGCGTGTACGCCTGACCCTTGAGTCGGCGGTACATTTTCGCGGGCTTACGTGCCATAATGACTTCCTCGGTCGACGGCCACCGACAGCCCGTATATGAATCCATCCGGCCACCTACGGTGGCTATACACACTGGTTAGCGGACATGTTCTTCAACTTCATTGGTCACAGCCCCTCCGTGGACAACATCATTGAGCGACTGTTTGCCTTCGTCGATTCCCCCCGAGAACGACCTTGGGTGGCCATGGGGGCACTCGGCATTTTCATCCTCTTTGGGGCGGTTTGGGTGAATCAAGCTCAAGTTTTGCCTGGCGTTTCTGTTTCAGATACAGGTCTTTCCGGCTCCGTTGTCGACATTATGTGGGATACAGATGGAGAACAAGCCTTGGCTTTGGTCGACAATGGTGACGATTTAGAGATGATGATTCGTAACAGTCAAGGCACTTGGTCAGTGTTGGATTGTAGTTGCAACGTCACGGCGATTGGTGGTACTGAGAGCCAATGGGTGGCCGGGGGTGAAGATGGCTGGATCGGAATCATGAATGCAGGTTCGAGCAGTATTGCGCCCCGCTCATTCAATTGGCCAGACACCTCCCCGGAGATTGTTTCACTGGATGGTGACCTCAATGATGGTTGGTTGATTGTTGAGGACGGTTCAGAACGCTTGGTTCATACTTGGTCTGGATTGAATGTCAGTGAAGGTGCATCATATCCGATTTCAACAATCGTCATGGACGAAGTAGAGGTTGTTTCTGGTGGCGCCCTAATCATTGGTCACGACATGGCGGGCAGTAATCCTGCGCAAGGCCAGGCATCATCTGAAGTTCTCATCGATGCGGCTGGTGGTTCAGGGTCATCGCCGCAACTTGTCTTGTTGCATCGTGGAGCCGGTTCCCCATTCCATACAATCGTTCCAATGGATGATTCTTCATTCATCGCGATTGTAGGAGGTGGTGATGCGATATATGGCGTCAGTGCAGACCGCAATGTCCACCGAATTGCCGGCTCTATAGGCGTCAGCACAATCGCAATTGATGGCGAAGGAATGCTTTGGTTCAAAGGTGACAACGGCCTATCTACGTTGGAAATCGGCGACGCTCAACCAACGAATGTCATATGTCCAGATGGGACCCCAACGGATTTGACGACCGCTTCAAGTTCCGGCGATAATATCGTCATGTTCAGTGAAGACGGTTCCTCTCGGGTGACCATTGATCCAAGTGCACAACATTCCCTGCTCAGAAGCCTCTCACTTTTGGGCGATTTGATTCTGGTTCTCACCTTTGTTGCCTTCGCAGGCTTCGGTGGTCATGCACTGATGCGTAAGCACGATATCATTTGATTTCACCAATCAAATTCATTCACACGGCGAATTTCCATCATGGCTGAATGATATTGAGAAATTCTGGGAACGACACCTCGTGTAGCGAAGCACCTTCAATCTCAGCGCCGACCTTGGTTGCCAGAATTACGGCCGTCATCTGCATCCGATGGTCGCCGAATGTGGGTACGATATGAAGAGGTGTGGCGGGATTTTGGCCGCCAGATATTCTCAATCCATCTGCAGTGGATTCAACTTCAATGGAGTATGCTGCTAACATCTCCACTGTCCTCTCAATCCGATTCGATTCCTTGAACTGGGCGTGACTTGAGCCGACAATATCTCCACCCCCTCCAATTGCCATTGCCGCCGCTAGAGGCGTAATCAGATCATTCGCATCTCGAAGATCAATCGTTTGCGAATCGTAGAGATTCACCCCTTCCAGAACTTCTGCTCCTAGGGCATCCTCAACGTCCACATCTGGCCATTCAACCGTTGTATCGTGAATCATCTCGTACAACTTCCACATGACGATATGAGAAGCATCAGCAGGAATCTGTACTTGATTTGGCGGTTTACATTTCCAAGGCCTCAATATCGGGCCGTCAATGCTGTTAGGCGAACCACATTTGGCTGCTAGAGAAAATGTGAGTTCGGCGTGCCTGCGACTCACCATTTCCCCTTCTTTGGCCAATTCTAGAGGTTTGCTTCTTGCTGGCATCGATAGAACTAGAGCCGACAGATGTTGACTGGTCTTGCTTACATCTAGGGCCAACGAATCTAGGGTAATTGGGCCCTTGATTCTCATCGGTAAATTTCGCTGTTCGGAATCAAACTCGACTTCAAGCTCTAGAGATTTCCAGAAATCGCGGCGGATTCTAGATCCTAGGGTAGCATCTCCATCGACAGTTACCCATTCACCAATTCTAGTCGTAGCGATTGTGAGCAATCTAAGCGCCGTCCCTGAGTTGTGTAAATCTAGTGCCCCACTCGGGCAATCAAATCCATTCACGCCGACTCCGTGCACGGTCCAAGCATCATTTAGAATATCGATTTCAACGCCCAATCCAATCAGTGCATCGCGCATCGCACAAGCATCCCGGGATGCACCCTCAATACCACGGATATCGACTGAATTATCACCTTGGGAAGCCAACAACAGCCAACGAATCAGGTGACTCTTAGATGGGGGCAAGCCCCCTATTGCGACCAATGAAGTCGATGCTGGAACGAATAGAGTCCCATGCTGTGTCGGCGAATCCACAACCTGCGGACTCGGGCAGACTCCATCATTCCGTCGCTGGTAGGGGCATGGCCGCTAATTCGGTTATTCCCGATGTTCCTTGGGAACGAATGAAAATAGTCCAGCCACCCTCTTCAGTTCCTGCGGCTGTGGCATTGATGACGAAATAATCTCCTCGATTAACAGTGTACGAGGCGTCTCGATCATGAAAAGTCACAGTTTCTCCAACTGAACCGTAGACATTGGCATCGTTGACATGACCTGTGATGCTTGAGGCATTGACTCCTGCTGGGGGGACTATTGAGAACGACACACCCGAAGTGTGAAGATTCTGCGATAATTCTGTGAATCGAACTACTTGGAACCCATTGTCCAACGCCCTGACACTCATGGTTGCATAGGGCGCCCCCTTATCGGGTGCTGCTATTGCATCATCGACCATCAGGTAGACTGCACTAGCCAATAGGACGGTAATAGCCATCAACAGAACAGTTGCAATCACGGGGCTCACCGCCTCATCCTCGCATACCCGCTCGCGTCTCATCGGCCACCGAAGGTGGCCTGTAACGTGTAAATACACCGGCAATGAACCCAAGAAAAAAGGTCAGAATTGAACTCAAACACAGTCGCCAGAGATCAAACCCTAGTCTCCTTGTTCTTGAGTCGAAGACCCTTGTAACTGCATTTGCGGCAACGCTTGGCACGCAACGCATTACGTGCATTGCACTTCATGCAAATTCTCACGCCGAGAAGGCGTGCTTCAGCCTCCGGGAATCGTGCCATAGGCCCGCCGACCTGCTCCCCCTATTTAATCGGCGTGGAATTCAGACGCCCCCGTAGGGGGCGGCGAGACCGTCATCGTCTTGGGTCGTGCACACTCCCCTCGGTTTGTTCCCATGCGACTTGAGCGGCTGCCCGGAATTCACCACGATTCAGCATGTATCGTCGTCTCGGGTACCGAATCAACCGTCATCATCGATTCTGGAACTTCTTGGTATCAATCGAATCTGGTTGAACGCTTGCAGCCTCACCTTGAAGGCCGTGCCTCCGTCGAAGCTATCCTTCTGACCCACAGACACTTCGATTCATGTGGAGCAGCCCCTCACCTCGCTCAGCAATTCGATGCGACAATCAAGGTTCACGAAGACGCGGTTGCACCTCTTGCAGGTGGCGATTTATTCACCACATGGGCCAGTCGTTATGATTCCGATATGCCACCCATCGATGCACAGGGATTTTCAGACGGTGATCAGATTTCACTTGGTGATGTCACCCTGCACGTATTGCATACCCCTGGGCATACCATGGACGCTTGTTGCTTCCACATTCCAGAGAAAGGCACCATCATCTGTGGGGATTTAGTGCCGGCCGCAGGTCACCCCTCTCGCGCAGATATGCCCACTGGCAATCTCGTGGCAATGAAAGAAAGTTTAGAGCGGATTCTAGATTTGTCCCCCAATCTATTGGTTTGTGGAAGGGGGGAAGCGATTTCTGGTTCCGATTCCTGTGCAGATGTTCTCAACCAACACATCGAATCCGTCAAACTTCGAATTGAAGGAGAAGGAGAATTGCCGAGTGGTTGGCCCAAGCCGGCGGAAACTTGTCACTGGTTAACGCCCGAACCCGCATGGTCATTCCAATGAATTGATTCGCCAGGAACCTTTCCCCGTCAACATGCCGTGGTGGGGTTTGCTACTCTGGGCGTTCTTGGTCTACTTCGGAATATACCTAGCAAGACACTTGTTCGCAATCTTCACTTTCAACCTCAATGAATGGAGAAATCGATGATTACCAAGTTTCTCTCTCGTCATCCTTCTTCTCTTTCTTGTAATGGCGATAACAGGGCTTGCAAATCGCGAGCCGTCGAGATTCTCCAACCAATTCTCCTTCTTCCCAGACATCAGCTAGATTGTCAAATGCGATGCTACGGCCGCCATGGCTCTTGTCAGCCCAATTCTCACATCCCTTGACTGCACAGGGTTTTTCCCCATCTGCCAATTCTCTGCTTCGGCGCTTTTTTCCATCATCTTTGCCAGCACCTTGCCTAGCTTTGCGTGCCTTCGCCTTGAATCCCATGCCATTCACTCCTCGACTCTCCTACTTGACCCCGTCGATTTTCATCGTTCAATCGTAGCTTCTCTATCGGGACCCACCCCGACACTGATTATCGGGAATCCAAGGAGACTTTCGATCTTCTCGACATAGGCACGCGCATTTTCAGGTAGGGCTGAAAATCCAGTTCCATTTCGTGCTGCAGCCCGGGCAATCTCCAACCATTCTTCTAGAGAGAGTGCATCAAATCCAGGTACAGATTCATAGACGGGTTTACATCGAGCCAAGCGGCCAATGTCGGCAGGAATCTCGTGACAAGGTTCACCATCGATGGTGTAACCCACACAAATACTGAGTTCTGAAATGCCACCCAGCACATCGAGCTTGGTCAATGTCACTCCATCGAAGCCATTCATTCGGTGTGCGTGCCGAAGGACCACAAGGTCAAGCCACCCACAACGCCGGGGTCGCCCTGTCGTCGTCCCGAACTCATGCCCAACATCCGCCATGTGTTTTCCATCAGCGTCAGACATGCCCTTGCCATCGTAGAGTTCGGTGGGAAACGGACCTTCTCCCACGCGCGTAGTGTATGCCTTGACTACACCGTAAGTTCTCTCAACATGCCCAGGATGAATTCCTGCACCATGTGTAGCGTTACCTCGACTAGTGACCGAGGATGTGACGAAGGGGAATGTGCCTTGATCAATGTCGAGCAAGCAGCCCTGCGCCCCCTCTAGGAGAACATTCTGACCCTGTTTGAGTGCCATGTCTAGCATGAGCCCAGTCGGTGCGACCGCATGACCGAAGCGTTGCCAGATCCATGACAGGTCGAGGGCTAGAGTTTGCGGTGTAATCTCTCCGTGCAGACTCGCTTGTCTGGAGATAGTATTCCACCCCACTGGATCATCAGCCGACGGTGTGGTATCTTTGATATCGAATAAATCGAGCCGCGCATTCATCCTTTCTGCAGTATAGGCAAGCCATTCTGGGTCTGCCATTCTAGAAGGGATGTCACAGAAGCGAACGCCCACTCGCTCAATCTTATCGCCATAGGTGGGTCCAATCCCTCGCTTCGTGGTACCGATTTTGGTATCTGTACCGTCGATGCGACGATGGAAGGGGAGATTGACGTGAGCCCGCTCACTAATCCACAGACGAGTTCCTTCGGGGCGTTCACTCCCGAAAGCATACCAATCTTCGAGCTCCTTCTCAAGAGTCCAAGGATCGATGACCATGCCATCACCTAGAACAAGTTGACATTCTGGGTAGGTGATGCCGCTGGGCAGATGATTCAGTTTCAGTGTACGATCGCCGATGACGATTGTATGTCCAGCATTGTTGCCGCCCTGAAAGCGAGCCACCCAACTGGCCTCACTGGCGAGTTGATCAACCATCTTGCCTTTGCCCTCGTCGCCCCACTGTGCGCCGAGCACCACCGTGGCGGGCATGATTGTAGCGCATTGCCGGCCATTCATGAACTTGCCCACTGGGAAAATGGCATTTTGAGGCCAATAAATGATGCATCTATGCGATTACTTTAAGGTCGGATTCCCCCATTTTATTTTACGTACGAGGTAGTTTGTATCCGGGGCGTGATAAATCCCACTGAATGGGGGATTGCTCTGGAGCGAAACATTCGTCATCCAAACGAAGAGTTTAAGTACTACCGAGTATACATGTTAACCCCGAGTTGAGTAATATGACAGAAGAGCAGACCGAAACCGATAGCCAGAAGCAGAATGCACGAAAATCCTCCGTCGGCGCAGGACGTCCGTCCCAGCGTCGTACCGTGGGTCAAACCACTCCTTGCACCGAATGTGGCGCAACAGATTGGCGTGAAGACGAAGTCCGAGGTGAGACCTATTGTGTCCCTTGTGGCAACGTTGCTGAGGAGAATGCGATTGACCCCGGTGCAGAGTGGACCAACTACTCCGATGGTGCAGATCGCTCCCGAGTGGGCGCACCTAATCGCGAGTCCCTTTCTGACAAGGGCCTCAACACGTCGATTTCGCGCAGCGACATTTCCGGTGCTGGTGCACGACGCCACGGCATCAAGGGGAGCGACGCCAAGCATTGGCGACGTCGAGCGTTGATTGACGAACGCAGCAAGACTCGTTCCTCGCGTGCGCGAAACCTAACCAAGGCCATGCAGTTCATTCGTGACCGAGGCAAACTCCCTCCTGCGCTTGTTGAAGAGGCCGCACGCCTCTACCGTCATGCCGCTGAACAGGGCATTGTTACTGGTCGAAGCATCCGTGGTGTCTCTGCAGCTTGTGTGTATCTCGCTGCACGACAGGCACGATTGCCACGCACTATCGAAGAGATTGCAGAATCCTTCGACATGACTGGTGAAATGGGTCTGAAGGAACTCAAGCGAACGATTCGCTTGGCTGCACGTTGCCTCAACGCTCACCACGTCACTGGACCTGGTGAGTACCTAGACAAGTTCCACAGCGACCTTGGCCTGCCAGCACCCGTGCTAGGTGAAGCCAACTACCTGTGGGGGCGTGTCGGCGAATCCATGGAATGGCAGGGCAAGAAACCCTCCGGTGTTGCAGGTGTCATGCTGTACAAGGCTGCACAGAACCGTGGCCACCCTCGTACTCAATCCGAAGTCTGTGAGGTCGCCGGTGTATCCGAAGTGACTTTGCGTGGACTCTTGCGAATTCTTGAAGCACTGCTAGCCCAGTTGGGTGAAGCACCGTCGAACTGAAGAAGCATAGCCGATTCGAGTGGCCCAAGGGCGCTTAGATCAGCTGGAAGATCGTCTGGTTTGCAACCAGAAGGCCGGGGGTTCAAATCCCCCAGCGTCCACCATAATTCAAGATAGGGGCCCCCTCTAGTCAGTGCAATGCGGCAGCAGTGCATGGCTTTCTTCGTCGCCCTGCTGATGTTTCCTTCTTTTGCAGGTTGTATGGATTCGAGTGAATCTGAACCAGCCGCATCAGATTTACAAATTGAACCAGAGATTCTGGCAGGTGCACAATTCCAATTCGTTGAATTCACCGCCAAACGAGCGATGAGCGTCCACATTCCATACTTCGTTATGGGTGGAGATACGGGCCTGGTGACCAATGGGACCACACTCCAATTCAACGCCAAAGGAAGTCAGACTCTGCAGATGTTAGCTCCATCAAACCTGCCTTCGGCACACTTTTTGATTGGAGATGTGGGCCAAGAGAATTGGGCGCTGAGGGCAACCAATCAGAGTTGGGAGGAATGGCTCAATTCATCCGAGTTTGGATTGGCATACGAGTATCTCGAGCATCCTGTCTATCGCAATCCACAATCTGGAGTCTCACCTGATGAAGGTGCCAATCACAGCACTGGGCTGGTAGACGGATATTCTGTCTATGAGTGGTTGGAATCCTTCACTGATTCCAATTCAGGATACAACGAGCGCTGGGGCCCATTCACGTTGAGGGATCCGGCCTATGAACGCGCCTTGGGATTCCTGAGAAATCAGATGTCATCGATGGGCCTCGATCCCCAGATTCACCGTTATGAGTCCTCATCATCACCGTTCGCAGTAAACGTCTGTGGGTACAAGGAAGGTACCGTCTACCCGGATGAGTGGTTGGTCATAGGCGCCCATCTGGACATCGCCGAAATCGGCAGTGGACCAGGAGGTGGCACACACATCGGCGCACATGACAACGGTGCTGGAGTGGCTATGATTCTCGAAGCGGCCAGTGGCCTAGCCCAGTTTGACCACCGTCGTACCCTCGTGGTTTGTTTCTGGTCCAATGAGGAGAATGGATACAATGGAGTGGACAGTTGGATTGACAGCATCCCCAGTGGCGTACTGATTACGAACTATCTCAACATCGACAGTGCGGGCGTCAACTTCCCAGGAGATTACACGCTGGTCATCGACATCATCCCAGATACAGACGACCAATTGGGAGAGCAGTGGCCGATGATCCATCTCACGGAATGGCTCGGCTCGAATAACAACGACATCGCAGAAACCATGCGCAACGGTCGCGACCTCTACTTCTCAGAAGGTTATGCGGCCATGAAGGACCATGACCACACACATCCGAACACCATCTCAGTGCACGAATCCCAGAGAGGAAGGAGTGACTACGAGCGCTTCGCAGATCAGCTCGGAGTCGTCTCGATGGACTTCGGAGCCATCACTGGCGGTTACGACTGCTATCATGCTCCATGTGACACATTGGAAACCATGGTTGAATGGATGGGTACCGACAATGCCACCGGTCAGGCCAACCTTTGCGAGTCATTCGACATGATTTCGTGGTGGGTCGTCAATCTCTATTTTCACCTCGATGAATCTCCAATCTTGTACGAGATTGATTGAAAAGGCCGGTCACAACAATGGCTGATTCCTCAACCATTCTAGATCCGAGATGTACAACTGACGAATATCGTCTAGTCCAAGCACCAGCATCGCCAGTCGCTCAAGTCCCATGCCCCAAGCACATACTGGCCACTGACAACCAAGAGGTTCAGTCACTTCAGGGCGGAAGATTCCAGCACCACCCAATTCCAACCACTGACCGCGCCATTTCACTTCAACCTCGAGTGAAGGCTCAGTATAGGGGAAGTAAGCTGGGCGAACTCTAACCTCTGGATAACCCATCTTTTCGTAGAATGTTTTCAGGGTTGTCACCAGCATCGGAAGGCTCGCTCCCGGTTCCATGATGATGCCCTCAATCTGATGGAATTCTGGCAAATGGGTTCGGTCAATGGTTTCCTTTCGGAACACTCGGCCAATTCCGAAGACACGGCAGGGAACATCTGGCGTCTCAGCCAGATATCGAATGGTATTGACTGTCGTATGGGTCCTCAGTAGCCCTTTCTGACTCTCTTCTCCAGAGAATGAACCGCCCCAACCGGTGCTACCTGTCTCTCCGCCCCGTTCGTGTATTGCCTTCCAATCATCAAGGAAATTCTGTTCAATCCCAATCTTCTCCGGATTGGTCAGATAAAACGTGTCCTGCATCTCACGAGCAGGGTGATCTTGTGGGATGAACAACGCGTCCATGTTCCAGCCCGCAGTCTGAACGAAGTCTCCGTCGATTTCATCGAAGCCCATCTCAAGGAAGATGCTGCGAATTCGCTCAATCAACGCCATCATCGGATGTGGGCGCCCTCCAGCGGGAATCGGTACATCCAGATTGACATCATAGGGCTTGAAGTCGGCATCGCGCCATTCATCACCCTGTAGCAAATCGGGGGTAATCTGCACAACCTGCAATTGTTCTTCAAGCGTCGAATCATCAAATCTACGCCCAGCATCGGTCAAACTCCAAGTTCGAGTGGTCCCCTCGGTAGATTCAATCAATCCCTTTCGCTTTCGGAAATGAGCCAAGAGTTCAGTATCGAGATCCGATTCGCCCGCACCATTCTCGCATTGTTCAAGGAATGATTTGCGGGCAACCAAAGTGACGATTGCTGAATCGGTGGGTTCGGGGAGAATAAATGTCCCTTTCTCAAGTGCACAACCAAGTCCTTTGAGCAAACCCACACCAATTCCCGATTCTTGCTTGGAAGCAACCTCACTGCTCTGCAGGTCTTTCATGCTGCGGGAATCGGTCCCCTGTCCTTCCAACCAATTCCAGAGTCGTTGTTCTAGGAGTCCGTTTTCTAGAGCAGCGACCCCTTCAGGGCCTAGAGCCCATACCGTTGTCTTGGAAGCTGCAATGTCCACTAATCCATTCTCTTCGAGCCCCAGACCTGCTCCAGCAACGTGTGCTTGATCATCCCAGCCACACTCAGCCAAGACCTCGTCAAGACCCCACGTATCGTCGGGCCGAGAGCGCAATGCCTTCAGCATCCGTTTCTGGTTGTTGGACAGTTCCACGCACAGGCCTCCATAGGAGGCCTCCCCACCTCTTGCTCTTGACCGTTCCGTGAAAAGAGAGGGTTCATTCCTCTTCTTCCCAGAGTTCTTGGCCACAGCCGACGCAAGCGTATGAGGGTGGTTTTTGCCCGTCATTCCATTCCAAATGGCCACAAGATCCACACAGGATACTTGTTCGAATGGGATCGTCTAGAGTCGTATCAACTCTGAACATCACAGAACCTCCTGCACCAGGGGGTAGTGCATCTGCTTCAGGAGCCCATGCGGAAATATCACGCTCAGACATTCCTTTGGGTGCTTCTTTCATTGAAATCGCCCAAACCAACATGAGGCTGCCAACGATTCCAGCCGGCGCAGCAATGGCTAGACCACTTGGCCCTGGAAGGCCCACAGAAATTCCCGCAGCGAGTAAGATTAGCGCCCATGACGCTATGAAGAGATTGTTGCGCAGATGTTGCACTGCTCTCCCTTCCTAGTATTTTATGGCCGTTCCGTAAACGAGAATCTCGACACCCGCAGTTTTATCCTTTCCACCGTTGTTTTTGGACATCACTGTCGTTTCGATTCTCATGTTGACAACTTCATCAAATCCAGCTTCTGCCACTTGTTCCCTCAAGCGTTGCTTGGCTTCTCTGCGTGCCCAGTCAACAACCTTCGTGTAGACGTTGATTTGGCCACCAAAGAGACTCATGATTCCACCAATCCACATTTGAACCCAACTGGGAGACATCACCACACTGGCCATCATCACTCTAAATTCACGAATTTCACGATTCCCGAACGGTTTACTCAAGGTCGTCAGCGCATCTCCTGTGGCGGCGGCAGCAGTTTCGCGCTCCAGCAGCACTTTCCTCTTGCGAGGTTGGTAAATCATGGTTGCAAAGAGACTCAACAGCCACGGGCCAACGGTGCATGCAGCAAAAAATGCTGCAATGATTAGCCCCTCAAAAGCCATGAGACCACCTCACTGAACGACAACTGCAGTTCCATAGGCCAACAATTCTGCGGCTCCACCTGCCACCGATGAGGTGGCGAATCGGACATTGACCACGGCGTTCGCTCCGCGGGCCGTGGCATCTTGCAACATCCTGAAAAGTGCTTCATTTCGTGATTCTTGAAGAAGTTCAGTGTAGGCTTTGATTTCGCCACCGGCGATATTCTTGAACGCGGCACCAATGTCCTTGAAGACGTTCTTGGCGCGCACGGTTGAGCCACTTACCACACCCAGAGATTGGGTGATGGTCATGCCAGGTATCGTTTCGATGTTTGAAAAAATCATGTTTTGTACAGCAGCGGGTTGCATGATGGTCGCTTGACCTAGACAGACCATCAAGGTTGAGTATCCTGTTGTTCATCGTCTCCAGCCGTGAATGTGGTGTGGAATCCACTCTCTTCGACTTGCCCTTTGTCTTGACTCTTCATCGAGCACATGATGACAATCAACAGCATGAAGACGTTGCAGACCAGAGTACCACCGATTTGCGATCCAGACTGGATATCCATCCATATTGAATCCTCAAACTCGGGAAAACTTGAGTAAAATTCATTCATCATCTCTTGGGATTTCAATGCATACCAAAATTGAGACACGGCAGTGATTCCAAGCCATCCGTAGACGACTTTGTAGGCATTCGGATTCAATTGGAACAGCATGAAGATGGCAACTATTGCAATTACTGAGGAAATCAATCCTGTCCAAATCTGCAACGGCCTGAGTTCTTCCATATCATCCATCAATTTTCTCATCGCAACATCAATGTCCCATTCCTCTTTACTGGCATTCCAATTATCCTGCTCCTCTGACGTCCCATTCGCCGGATATTCGCCGGGTTCTTCGACTTCCCAATCACCCATGAGTTGGTCATACGGAATGATGACTGAGAATGCGATGCCAATCAGCGAGAAGAAGACCATTATGGACAGAAATATGGCCAATCCCCAAGACCACCACTTGGAGGGCCCAGTATTCAAATGACCAGTATGCGCCTGCCATGGTACTGTCTGCATACTCTGCCCTCAGGCACTCATACGCCACGCGTCCGCCAAAATACCTGCGGCGCGCTCAGCGTTGTAGGTCGGGATTGAACAGAGACCAATTCGAATTCCACCTTTCAACGGGACCACATACAAACCTCTTGCCGCTGCCGCTTGGGCCACTGGTTCGGGAGTATCGTGCGGCAAGAATGCGAAGTAGCCATCGTGGCTAGGCAGAAGCGGAACACCCTCTTTCTCACATCGTTCGTTGAACAGTTTACGACGTTTGATCAGCATCTGTTGGAGACGATCTCTCTCGCCCAACCATCCGACATACTTGTCGACATCAGAATGAATCGTGTGTAGAGTAGCTTGCGGCAATCGTGCTGCTCCCGACCATGTCCCACGCCCGGTGTGCAGCATTACCTCGACCAACTTGTCGACAAATGCTCGATTGGGATGCATCATCACCATGGCTCCGCACCGCTGTCCATACAATGTGTGACTCTTGGAGGCTGAGAAGCCAAAGCAGACCAGCATGTTGCCTGGCCAGATACATTCCTTGGCAAACTCAGCGAGCGTGTCACCCCATCCGTGATGTTCCTTCGAATAGGCCGCATAGGCACCATCGATGAACAGAGTAACTCCCTTCTCTGGATTGTTGGCCGCTGCCTCAGCGAAGAGCGTCAATACACGAGCGCGACTATCGGATGTGAGTGACATTCCGGTCGGATTGTGAGCAGGGTCATTCAACCAAGAGAGAACGTGTTGCTGATCTTTCATCAGTTGGCTGAGCATTGAGGTCAGTGCCTCTTCATCGATTTGAGATTCTTCACCATGCAATGGCCAAGTAGCGGTGTTGATGCCACATTCCTTGGCAATCGTGTTGTAAGGCCCCCAATGCAGTTCGCGCAATAGGATAGCATCACCTGGTGCGAGCAGGTTGCGCGCAGACATGTACAGCGCCCCCGTACCTCCCGGTGTGATGACCGCATCTGTGTGGATGCCGTGATGTTGAATCACTGAGAGTCCGTCACCCATCGCCAGTTCTTGCACCATGGTGCGGAAGTGAGGCAGGCCCGGTAGAGGCGCATACGCACTCATCTCGAGATCAGCCTGCTCGCGCAGGGTCTTGGAGACTACCGGATTAACTGCTAGTTCTCCACTGTCTTCCAACAGGCTGCCGACGGTGCCATTGATGGCATTCTGACCACTCGCTTTCGCTTCCTGATATTTGGCAAGCCAAGAGAAAATCACGTCACGGCCTGCCTTGGTTGAGGCGTGGCCGGGAAGCATGGTCGCCTCGAGTTCCTCAAGGCTCCATGACTTGGCGTCGTCGGATAGTGCTGCAATTTCTTCTGGTTTCATTCAATCGCCTCAACTGACGGTGACCGAGTCAGATCCAGCAACTGCAGTGCCACGGTATGTGACATACAAGTCGATGGTCGTTGCACCGTCTGCGATGTCAGTGCCGCTCTCTGAGAGGATCAGGAATTCGCCTGTCTCCCATACTGCGTCATCTGAACCATCTTGGCCGATGCTGCAC
>Ga0208765_1001180_pt1 | contig 16285 bp, 18 predicted proteins | sample ETNtaG_2_FD_185783 | JGI IMG/M metagenome (GOLD analysis project Ga0208765, IMG submission 185783) | Marine microbial and viral communities from oxygen minimum zone, Eastern Pacific Ocean - ETNP201406SV203 (SPAdes) (version 2) | ecosystem: Environmental > Aquatic > Marine > Oceanic ... | reverse complement strand
CCTGACTTTAGAGGTAGGGTTCAAAAAGCCTTGGAAATCTTTAATGACTCTCCTCCCGATGTTTTTAATCACAACCTTGAGACTGTTCCAAGTCTATACCCCAAGGTTCGCCCTGGCTCTGACTATAAGCAATCTCTTGATCTACTCAAAAGCTTTAAAGAAAGACACATAAAAGTTATAACTAAGTCAGGATTAATGCTTGGTGTTGGAGAAACAAAGAAGCAGGTCATTGACGTCCTTAAGGATCTTAGATCGCATAATGTAGATATGCTAACCTTAGGTCAGTATTTGCAGCCAAGCAAGCATCATCTTGCAGTTGAAGAATATATTACTCCTGAACAGTTTCAAAAGTATAAGGATATTGCTAATGAGCTAGGATTCTCTCAAGTTGCGAGTGGTCCAATGGTTAGATCCTCATATCATGCAGATCTTCAAGCTCAAGGAGAACTTGTTAATTAACAACAATACAAATATATAGTTCCTTTTTATGACAATTCCTAGAGATTAAATTTATACTAATATTATGATTAAAACTTTTTTTATAGCACTTGTGTTTTTTTGCATCATCGATGTCTTTTGGATTTATTTTGTTGCAACACCAATGTACAAAGAAGAAGTAGCATCACTTATGCAGTTTAAGATACCACCTGCAATCTTGTTTTATATTATCTTCTTACTGGGTTTAATTTTCTTTGTTATAAATCCTAACCACGGTAATACGCTTGTTAATGTATTTATGGTTGGTGCCTTTTATGGTTTAGTTACTTATGGAACATACGACCTTACCGTGTATGCAACGATGAATATTTTTAGTCTTAGAATAGTAGTTGCAGATATTCTCTGGGGGGTCTTTCTTTCAGGATCAGTTGCTACACTTACTGTCTTTACAACAGCTAAATTAAATTAATTTACTTTTATTATGCCCATAGCATTCACTTCTGGCGAGCCTTCTGGAATAGGACCTGATATTGCAATAATTCATGCCCAGAAAGAAAGGAAAGATAATTTATTGGTTTATTGCGACCCAGATGTCCTAATTAATAGGGCAAAACAACTTAACTTTCCTATCACTTTAAAGGAAAATGAAACCAGAAAAGCTTCTGAATTGAGTATTTTCCCAGTTAAAACAGACGTATCAGTTGATTCTGGAGTTTTAAACCCTAATAATGCAAATTATGTATTAGAAATCATTAGAAAAGCAACTCATAATTGTCTTGAAGGTCAGTGTAGTGGTATTTTGACAGGCCCCATCAATAAAGCAATAATCAATCAATCAGGTATAGAATTTAGTGGGCATACTGAATATCTTGCAGAACTTACAAACACTCCAAAGACTGTAATGCTTCTTGCTACGAATCAACTTCGAGTTGCCCTTGCGACAACACATCTTTCCCTAAATGACATCTCAAAGAATATTACTCAGGAGTCACTTACAAAGATAATAACTATAATAAACAATGACTTTAAGTATTTTGGAATAAAGAAACCACGAATACTTGTTTGTGGTTTAAATCCTCATGCAGGTGAAAATGGATACCTTGGGGATGAAGAAATTACCACTATAATCCCAACAATCAATAAGCTTAAAAAAGCTGGCTTCAATTTAACAGGCCCAGTACCTGCAGATACAGCATTTACTCCTGACTCATTGAAAAATATTGACGTTGTTCTTGCAATGTATCATGATCAAGGTCTACCAGTACTGAAAGCCCAAGGCTTTAAAAAAGCAGCCAATATAACCTTGGGTCTTCCATTTTTTCGCACATCTGTGGACCACGGAACAGCTATAGAGCTTGCAGGTACTGGCAATATTAGCTTGGGAAGCTTCAATACGGCACTATCTTACTTCAAAATACTAAAAGATAATGTCACACCAAGCTAGAAAGCGTTTTGGTCAAAATTTCCTAGTTGATGATCAAATTGTCAACAGAATCGTCGCGACTATTTCACCAAAAAAAAATGACAATATCCTTGAAATAGGTCCGGGTAAAGGAGCTCTAACTTTCCCTTTACTTCAAAACTTAGATCATTTAAGTGTAATTGAGATTGATCGAGACTTGATTTCACTTTTAAAATTAAAAAAACAAGACAAACTAACGATTTATGAAGCTGACGCTCTTAAATTTGATTATGGTCTAATTTCTGACAATCTAAGAATTGTTGGTAACCTTCCATACAACATCTCCTCACCGTTATTATTTCGCCTATTATCAAGTAAAAATCAAATCATAGATATGACCTTTATGCTTCAGAAAGAAGTAGTAGATAGAATTGTCGCCAGTCATGGTAGTAAAACTTACGGTCGGATAAGCGTTATGATGCAAGCCTTTTTCAAAGTAGAATCAATGTTTACAGTGCCTAAAGAGTCGTTTGATCCGCAACCAAAAATTGAATCTGCTATTCTCTACCTGAAAACCAGAACTAAACCTCTTACCGAAAATACAAAACTCTTAGAAAAAATTGTCAAAATTTCCTTCTCACAAAGAAGAAAAACATTGAAAAATTGTTTAAAATCGATACTAAGCCAAGAGCAAACTAAGATTGATTTGACTCAAAGAGCTGAAATGTTAAGTGTCGAAAATTTTATAACCCTCATGAAAGATTATGAAAAACAAAATTGAAGTAAGTACGGAGGTAACCTACCTTCCTAGTCAATCTAATATTCCAGGAAGTCAGTATGCCTTTGCTTATACTATCACTATAACTAATCATGGCGAAACTGGGGCACAACTCAGAACTCGTCACTGGCTAATCCAAGATGAGACAGGTGAAGTAGAAGAAGTCGTCGGTGAAGGAGTTGTTGGTCAGCAACCTTACCTTTCCCCTGGTGAGAGTTTTGAGTACAGTTCTGGTGCAATAATTAGCACTGAAACTGGTTCGATGAAGGGTTCTTATGGCATGATTAACGACCAAGGTCAGCGCTTTGATGCTGTCATTCCAGAATTTTCTCTTAGCGAACCTTACACACTTCACTAGAATCAACCATGGACTACATCATTGGTGATGTTCAGGGTTGCTATGACACACTTCAACAGCTACTCAAAAAAATTGACTTTAATGTAGACAGAGATCAATTATATTTTTTAGGTGATGTTGTCAACCGTGGTAATAAATCTCTTGAAACACTTCGTTTTATCTATTCACTAAAAGAAAATGCAAACATGGTTCTTGGTAACCACGATTTCCATCTGTTAGTCTGTGCTTTAACTTCCAAAAAACCCAATTTAAAAGATACTTTTTCAGATATATTGAATGCTCCTGATAGACATACTCTTTTAGATTATCTTCTTTCTAGACCCTTAATTCTTGAATATCAAGACGCCCTTCTTGTGCATGCCGGAATTCCACCCCAATGGAGCATTTCTGATGCTGTTCAAAATGCAGAATTAGTCCATCAAAAGCTTCGAACCAACAATCCAGAAAAATTTCTTTCCAAAATGTATGACAATGAACCATCAAGCTATTCAGATAAATTGAGTAATGAAGAAAAATGTCGCTATACAATCAACGCTCTAATGAGAATGAGATTTTGTAAAAGTAATGGTGAGCTTGAATTTAATCATAAATTGAATATTGATCAAACTCCTGTCGGATTTAAGGCTTGGTTCCTTCATGCTAACCGAATATTAAAAGACAAGGATATCTTTTTTGGACACTGGTCAACCCTTAAAGGTTTTAATATAGAACATATTTATCCAATGGACCACGGTTGTGTTTGGGGTGAAAAACTTAGCGCTTTTAGATTTACTGAAAGAACTTTGATTTCTCAAGAGTATATCGAGGGAAATTAAGAAGTTCCACTACGAAGGTTCAACACCCCTTCATATACAAAATCCCCTGGACCAGAAAGGTAAACCGTGTCACCATTATATTCAACGAATGCGTTTCCACCTTTCAAATGCACTTCTACCTTGTCTTCGAGAAGCCCAAGCTGAATACCATGAATCACAGCGGCACAAGCTCCAGAACCACAAGCTAAAGTTTCTCCAACACCTCGCTCAATGACACGAAGATTAATTTCATTTCTACTAAGAATTTGCATAAAACCTACATTTACACTTTCTGGAAAGTAATTTGAATTTTGTAATCTAGTTGCAATAGCCTTAATATCTTCCGAATCAATATCTTTCAGCACTACCACAGCATGAGGATTTCCAATTGACAAGACTCCCATCTTTTGATCCTCAAGAGAGTATTCAATGGTTTGAGCTTGAGTAATGAACGGAATTTCAGATGGAATAAAGCTTGGCTTTCCCATTTCAACACGAACAGATTTATCTCGATTAATGGTTAAAACCAAGTTGCCTGAGTTGGTTTCTACAGTAATTGTGTTTTTGTTAGTAAGCTCTTTTTTTTGTAAATAAAGTGCAAAACACCTAGCACCATTGCCACACTGACTAACTTCTGAACCGTCAGCATTAAAAATGACATAACGAAAATCTACATCTTTAGTGCTGGCACTCTCTACCATCAATAATTGATCAAAACCGATACCAAAGCGGCGATCAGATAATTGACGAATTTCTTCTGTTGACAAACAAACATTACCCTCGATATTGTCAATGACAATAAAATCATTTCCCAAGCCCTGCATTTTCGTAAAATTTATCATTTCGTCATTTTAACCTTATGTCTAGTACGTTTTATTAAAATACCGATATGCTAAAATTATTCATTAAAATATGTGGATTTTATGAAAACTCCAAGCGACATCAGACTAAGTAAAGATAAAAAACGACTTACTATCACTTTTGATAAAGTTGAGTATCCTATGTCGAGTGAGTTTTTACGCGTGCACTCTCCTTCTGCCGAAGTTCAAGGTCATGGGCCAGGGCAAGAAATTCTTCAACTAAATAAACAAAATGTTGAAATAGAAAAACTCAAACCAACAGGTAATTATGCAATCGCAATCGAATATAGTGACAGTCACTCTACTGGCATATATTCTTGGAACTATCTTTACCACCTAGCTTTTAACCATGACCAGCTATGGTCGGACTACTGCCAAAAAGTTAGTGATAATAAAAATAATAATTACCACAAGGCTGTCGTATAAGAGCTTTAACAATTTTAATAATCATATTGAAAAAATATATTTAAATTATTGCAAGTTAGTTTGACAATATGGCAAATAATTTTGTTAAAATTAGATTTACACTCAAATGAGTGATAATGACATTAAAGAGCTAAAATTTGACTACTATAGGCAAAGTATCATGAAAAATATAATCATAAAATTCATTTGTCTTGTCTCTTTATTATTTTCGTTTCAAAGTCTAGCTAATCCCATAAATAAAATTGATTTCGTTGGACTCAATGTTATTTCTAGCTCAGCTTTAATGACAATTCTCCCAGTTGATATTGGAGACGAATACAACCAAAATACTTCTGATAAGATCATTCAAGCGCTCTTCAATACAGGGTATTTTTCCGATATCAGTGTTTCAAACAATGATGATAATCTTACGATATTATTAGTAGAAAATCCATATATTAAATACTTTGATGTAAGTAATGAGACCACTTCTGGCTGGTTTAATTGGCTTAACAACGAAGAAGAATTTCTAAACATATCCAATCTTGAAGAGCTTGTTGAAAGTAATGAACTTTCTGCTGGAAATGTGTTTACAAAATTAAAATTAACTGAATTTGTCTCATCTTTAAAAGCTAAGTATATTGCTGCAGGTTATTATAATGCCCAAATTGAGTCAAATATTGAAGTAGATGCCCAAAACAGAATCGGCGTAGAACTGAATATTAATCAAGGGACAAGGGCTACTATTAACTCTATGACTATATCAGGAGCCACCAAATTTAGTGAGAAAGAATTGTTAGACTTGTTCACAATAGGTGAGGCTGACATGATGCTGATAAATTACTTTACTAACAAGGATCACTACACAGATTTAGCATTTAATCAGGGGATAGAATCAATAAATAATCATTATCTTAATTCTGGCTATTTAGATTTTAAAATTCTAGATGTAATTTCTGCTCTTGATGATAACAAGGAAAAATTAGACATTGACATTCAAATCTCCGAAGGCATTCAATACAAATTAGGAAAAGTTTCTTTTGAAGGTGAACTGGGCAATCAAACAACAGAGAATTTGAATGAGTTATTAAGTATAAAGGAGGGCGATATTTTTAACCGTCAATCTATAGTTAATGATATTCAAAAAATTAACGACAAATATTCTGATCAAGGCTATGCATTTGCAGATATTAACCCTATAACAGATGACTTTTTAGATACTGTTAATGTCAAAATTAACATCTCTTTGAATAAAAAAGTTTATGTAAACCGTATTACAATTTCTGGAAATACACGAACTCAAGATACAGTTATCCGGCGTGAAATCGGAATCTCTGAGGGAGGCTTATACTCTAGAAGTGTTTTAAGAAATTCTATCCTTAAGTTGAGGCGTCTAGGATATTTTTCCAATGTTGAAATGAGTGCCTCTGAAGTAGAAGGCATGCCAGATAAAATTGACCTTAGTTTTGTTGTAGAAGAAACTAAAACTGGTACTATAAGTTTCTCTGTATCTCACAGTAACAACTATGGTATTTCCTTAGGTGCTGGTATTCAAGAAAAAAATATCTTTGGCTCTGGAAATACTCTAAACGCTGAATTGAAACTTTCAGAGTCATTTAATAAAATTAGTTTATATTTTCAAAACCCCAATTATAATGACCAAAATCATAGCATAAGTTTTGGCGCATCTATGAGTGAGATTAAAGATGATGATATTATGCAAGACTCTTATAAAATCAATTTAAAAGGGCTCAATTTTGGGTACGGCATTCCACTTACTGAGAATACTAGATTAAACACCAATATAGAATATGTAAAAAATGATATTTCATGTGGATCTGGTTTCTCTGCCGCAGGCTATGAACCTACTCAATGTGCCACTTCAAGTGCTGATGAAGTTAAACTAAATATTAACTGGAATGAAACTACCTTAAATGATTATATGTATCCTACAGAAGGGAAAAGCAATGCAGTTGGAATTGGCTATGCTACTCCACTAGGAGACTATCGCTACTTTAATATAAATGCTAATCATACTAGCTATAAACCACTTAGTAACGACTTAACTTTAAAACTAACTGCTAATCTAGACCTTGCAAAGGGATATGGTGGGAACGAGCTACCCTTCTTTAAACGTTATTTTGGTGGCGGTAGTGGCTCAGTGAGGGGATTTGGAAACAAAACACTTGGCCCACTTTACCCAAACAATAATGCTAAAGGTGGTGAATTATCAATTCTAGGTAGTGCTAATATTATTTCACCAGCATTTTTTGTCGATGATAGCGACAATATGCGAATGAGTGCCTTTATTGATATTGGTAATATCTACGAGAAGACCTCAAATATTGATCTCGGTGATTTGCGTATGTCTGCTGGTGTTGGTTTTGCCTATTTAAGTCCTATTGGTGCTATTGGTATGTATTTATCAACACCAATTCTAAAAAAATCTGGTGATGTTATTGAAAACTTTGGATTTTCACTTGGTACCGGCTTTTAGTAGTAGCTATGAGAGTCATAGTTGTATTTTTTTTAACTTTATTAGTTAGTTCTATAAATGCTAATTCAGTCAAAATTGGCTACATAGATGTAGAAAAGGTCATCAATAGCTTACCTCAATATCAACAAAATAATGATTCTTTAGTTCAAAAATTTGAACCAAAGAAACAACAGTTACTGGATCTTTTTAAGCACATTGAATTATTAAAAGAGAATCTAAATAATCTCGACAAATCTATTGACAATGATTTATACCAAAAAGAATTTGACAAAATTAAAGAGTTAGAGGTTAGCTTTCAATCAGAAACAGAACTCTGGCAATATCAACTCAATCAAGATAAACTTTTATTACTCCAAAAAATTGAAACTATGATTAATCAATCTATTAATGAATTTGCTGCTTCTGAAAATTATGATCTTATTCTTTATGAAAATGCAGCATTTGTTAGTGATGATATAAATATAACTAATCAGATCATCTTAAAGCTTGAGAGCTCGTCAAAATGACACTTTCACTTGAAAAAATTGCTCAACTTATTGGTGCAACTTTAATTGGCAACCCTGATATTGAAATAAATGGAATTAGTACTTTAAAGGATGCTAATGGAAATCAAATATCTTATGCTGTAAGTGAAAAATACAAAAATTCTTTATCTAAAACTAAAGCGGGAGCGGTTATCCTACCTCAAACGCTAAAAGAATACTGCCCTACAAATGCTCTAATAGTCGACGATGCGTACCTTGCCTTCGCTAAAATAACTCAACAATTTAAACACTATAACTTTCCAATAAAAAACTCATCATCTAAAGCATTAATCGATTCGAGTGCTTCGGTTGAAGATGTCATTATTGGCCCTGGTTGTGTTATTGGAAAAAACGTTAGTATTGGTAAAAATACAATCATTGCCCCAAACTGTGTTATTGAAGACAAAGTTAACATTGGAGAAAATTCATATATTGGTGCTAATGTCACGATCCAAAGGGAATGCCAACTGGGCAAAAGGTGTACTATCTTACCAGGTGCAGTTATTGGATCAGAAGGTTTCGGTAACGCACTTGACGAACAAAAAAATTGGCAAAGCATTGCCCATTTGGGTAGGGTTTGTATCGGTGATGATGTTTCAATTGGCGCAAATACAACCATTGATCGAGGAACAATTGATGATACCGTGATACACAATGGTGTAAAGATTGATAATCTTGTTCAAATTGCCCATAACGTGATTATAGGAAAAAATACGGCAATTGCCGCCAAAACTGGCATTGCAGGAACCACAACTATTGGCGAACGTTGCATGATAGGAGGGATGGTGGGTATAGTTGGACACCTGACAATTACCGATGATGTTATTGTAAATGCTACTAGTACTGTAAACAGAAGCATAACCAAACCAGGTATTTATACTGGGTTTTTCCCGTTAATGACACATTCAGACTGGAAAAAGGCTGGAATGTGGTTAACAAAACTTGATAAAATTACGAAATTCTTAAATATAAAATTAAAAAACCTTAAATAGTACTATGGAAATGAATATTAATGAGGTAAAAAACTTTTTACCTCACCGTTATCCTTTTTTGATGATAGATAAAGTGCTCGACTTTAAGGTTGGTGAATATCTAACCGCCATTAAGAATGTTTCTTTTAATGAGCCTCAATTTACAGGTCATTTTCCTGAACAGCCTATTATGCCAGGCGTTTTGATTATTGAAGCTTTGGCTCAAGCAACCGGTATTCTGGCATTTAAATCAGAAGTTGGACGTCCAGTTAATGGTCAAATTTATATGTTAGTTGGTGTCGATAAAGTGCGGTTTAAACGCACAGTTGAACCTGGTGACCAGCTTCAACTAAAAGTAGAAGTTGTGACAGTTAAGCGTGGTATTTGGAAATTTAATTGTAAAGCTACAGTTGAAGACCAATTGATAACCTCTGCTGAAATTATATGTACTCAAAAGACTGCAAAGTAGACTACTATGGCCATCGATCCTTCCGCTATCATTCATGAAACTGCCAAAATTCACAAAGACGCTAAAATCTTAGCTTCTGCTGTGATAGGTGCCAATGTAGAAATTGGAGCAGGCACTGTCGTCGATTCCCATGCCGTGATTGCAGGTCCAACGAAAATTGGAAAAAACAATCATATCTATTCATTTGCCTCTATTGGGGGAGATCCTCAAGATATTACTTATCAAGAAGGTCAGGAAAGCAATCTGGTTATTGGTGATGACAATTTAATTCGAGAATTTTGTACCATCAACCGTGGAACAGAAAAAGAAAATTCACTAACAAGAATAGGTTCAAACAACATGTTGATGTCTTATGTCCACATAGCTCATGACTGTCAATTAGGTGACCATATAATCATGTCTAATAATGCTTCACTTGCTGGACATGTTAGAATCTCTGACTGGGCTATATTAGGTGGATTTGTCCTAGTTAAGCAGTTCTGTAACATTGGAAGACATACCTATGCAGGTATGGGAAGTCAAGTCAATAAGGATATTCCCGACTATATGGTTGCAGCAGGAGTTCTTCCAAAAATTCGTAGCATTAATATAGTTGGAATGAAGCGTAGAGGATTCAGTGCAAGTTCCATTGCTTCAATAAAACGTGCTTTCAAGGTTGTCTATCGTGATTCACAGGGTAGATTACTAGATCATGCTCTCAGTAAGTTAGAGACATCAGAGTCTGACAGTTCTGAGGTAATGCAGTTTGTTGAATGTATTCGAAATTCTCGAGTAGGAATTATGCGTGGACCTGCTGACGGATAGTTAAGTTTTTCGTTATGAAAAAATCCTTCATTAAATCTAGCAGTATTGTTACTGCGATGACCTTTTTGTCGCGTATTTTAGGCCTAGCGAGAGACTTTATTATTGCACGCTATTTTGGTGCAAATGATCTTTCAGATGCTTTCTTAGTAGCTTTTCGTATTCCTAATTTTTTTCGACGTCTGTTTGCAGAAGGTGCTTTTTCACAAGCATTTATACCTATATTGGCAGATGCGAAAGCTAGTCAGTCAGATGATGAAGTTCAAACTGTTATTAATCATATTTCCACCAAACTACTAAGCATACTAATAATCATTACTTTGGTGGCTGTGATTCTGGCACCCGTTGTAATATTCTTATTTGCTTGGGGATTTTATTTTAAATCTGACCCAAGCCAATTTTATTTAGCTTCAGATATGTTAAGAATTACTTTTCCTTATCTACTTTTGATTTCTCTAACAGCCTTATCTGGTTCGATTCTTAATATCTACGATAATTTCAGTGTTCCAGCTTTTACACCCGTACTCCTTAATATCTCATTAATACTTAGCGCTATTTTCCTATCACAATTCTTAGCTACTCCAATAATGGCTCTTGCTTGGGGGGTTCTTATTGGTGGTGTTGCTCAGTTAACCTTCCAAATACCTTTTTTAATAAAAATTAAACGCCTCCCAAAAATACAGTTTGGACATCATGAATCTCTTAGAATTTTAAAAAAAAGAATGATACCAGCGCTATTCGGTGTTTCTGTCTCTCAAATTAATTTATTAATTGATACAATGATTGCCTCAACTCTTGTTGCAGGAAGTGTTTCTTGGTTGTACTATTCTGATCGCTTATTGGAACTGCCATTGGCACTAATTGGAATCGCTTTGGCGACTGTTGCACTGGCTAAATTAAGTAATTATTATGCTAAAAATGATTCTAAAGGTTTTAAGAAAACCATTAACAAAGCACTCCTCTATGCACTTTTATTGGGTATGCCATCATGTATAGGTTTGGTGCTTCTGTCTGAAGAATTGATTATCACTCTTTTCCAATATGAGGCATTTGATGCCTACGCTGCAAAAAAATCTTCTCTAAGCCTGCAAGCCTATGGGTCAGGACTAATGGCATTTATTGCAGTTAAGATTCTTGCCCCTGTATTTTTATCGAGGGGAGACACTAAGACACCAGTTAAAGCCGGCATTGTTGCCATGACTTCTAATATCCTATTAAATCTTATATTGGCTTACTACTACGGGCACGTTGGTTTAGCGGTTGCGACATCAATATCAGCCTTAATTAATGCCTCTCTACTATATTATTTCCTACTCAAACAATCTATTTTCAAATTCAGTACAGCTTTTTATAAAATGCTATATAAAGTCATACTAGCAAGCATTATAATGGTAGTTTATATTTATTATTCAGCTTCAAGTATAGATAACTATTTGCAGTCTTCAATGATGGAAAGAGTCATAATGACTTCTGAAACAATCATTATTTCTGCCTTAATATATTTTTCTATATTGTATATTCTTGGAGTTCGACTAAAACAAATATGAGTACACTTCACTGTATCAAATTAAACAAAGATTTAGAAGGTCTTGAGAGAGCCCCCTACCCTGGCGAACTTGGGAAGAGAATTTTAGAGAATGTTTCTAAAGACGCTTGGCATATGTGGCTAGACCATCAAACAATGCTCATTAATGAAAACAATTTAAACCTATTCGAAGCCTCCTCTCAAAGCTATCTTAAAGAACAAATGGAAAAATACTTTTTCGCAGAAGATGATCTGGACTCGATTCAAGGCTATACACCAAAATAATGCTCTAAAAGCTTATATGTTTTTTAATAATATATTAAATTTAATTTCGATTAACAATGGCTAATTTATTTATCATTTCTGCCCCATCTGGTTGTGGAAAAACATCCCTCGTTGAAGCGTTAATCAAAAACACAAAAAATCTTTGCGTCTCTATTTCTCACACCACTCGCCTCCCTAGAGTAGATGAAGTCAACGGGATTAATTATTACTTTGTCTCTATTGATGAATTTGATGAAATGATTAAAAAAAATGCCTTTGTTGAAAATGCAATGGTCTTTGACAATCATTATGGCAGTTCCAGTCAATTGATTAAAGAGAAACTTGATGAAGGTGTTGATGTAATTTTAGAAATTGACTGGCAAGGCGCCCGTCAAGTAAAAATAAATATGCCTAATTCAATAAGTATATTTATCCTACCACCCTCTAAAGAGGCGCTTCTAGAAAGACTTCAACAAAGAGCACAAGATAATGACGAAACAATCAACAAAAGAATGTCTGACGCTCAAAATCAGATGCAACACTTCAATGAATTTGATTACCTTGTCATAAATGATGACTTTAATAGTGCTTTGAATGACTTAAATCTCATTATATGTAGACCAGGAAAGGCTTCCGAACGATTCAGACTCTCTCTTTCTGAGCAGTCTAAAAAGTACATAAAATTGCTCGAAAAATTGATATAACACTAAATTTAGGTATAATTTAGCTCTACTTATCGTTTTGAACGAGAAATTATGAGTGCATTAGCATTATCGATAAAAAATACAGCTAGAGATCTAGAGGTACAAAAGTACCCACCAATTCTATCTCCAGAGCAAGAATATGAGTTAGCTATTGAACTTTATGAAAATGGTAACTTGTCAGCAGCTAAAAAACTTGTCCTAGCTCATATGCGCTTTGTTGCATTTATTGCTCATGGCTATAAAGGTTACGGATTAGAACAAGCAGACCTGATACAAGAAGGCACTATCGGCCTAATGAAAGCCGTTAAGCGTTTTAACCCTCACAAAAAGGTCAGATTATCTTCTTTTGCTGTGTACTGGATTCGTGCAGAAATTCATGAATACATTTTTAAAAATTGGAAAATTGTTAAAGTAGCTACGACCAAAGCTCAGCGTAAACTTTTTTTCAAGCTTAGACAGGCCAAATCTCATATATACCAGTCACTCAACAATGACCAAGCAGAAGAAATTGCAACTAATTTAGGCGTAAGAAAAAAAGATGTCATTGAAATGGAGTCACGTCTTCAATTAAGCGATGTTGCTTTTGAAATTAATGACGACGAAGACACCTACACACCCGAGCAATATCTCTCAGATCCTGGCGAAACACCAGAACAATTATTATTAAATGACAACACCCAACAGGATCAACATAATAAGCTTTATCAAGCACTTTCTTCTTTAGATGAAAGAAGCATCGATATTTTGCAGTCAAGGTACTTGAAAGAAGAAAAATCGACCTTACATACTTTAGCAGGCAAGTATGGCGTTTCTGCTGAAAGAGTTCGTCAGCTTGAAAACAAAGCTATTAAAAAGCTTAAAGAACGTCTAGAAGAATAAACCTTCTACGACAAATTTTTTAGTCCAATACTAGGAGAAAGTATGGAAATCCGTCCCTTACACGATCGTGTTATCGTTCGTAGAGTAGAAGAAAAGAAAACAACAGCCAGTGGCTTAATTATTCCTGATTCGTCAGCTGAAAAGCCTTCCAGAGGTGAAATCGTAGCAGCTGGAAAAGGCAAAATAAGCGCCCAAGGTGATTTGATCCCCTTGGATGTAAAGGTTGGCGATACAGTTATGTTTGGTCAATATTCAGGTTCAGAAATCACTGTTGGCGAAGAAACGCTTTTAGTGATGAGCGAAGATGAAATTGTTGCAATTATTGAAGAATAAAGGAGATAAAGCATGTCAGCAAAAGACTTAAAGTTTGGCCCAGAAGCCAGAGAATTAATGTTGTCAGGTGTCAATACACTTGCCAATGCAGTAAAAATTACACTCGGACCTAAGGGTAGGAATGTTGTTATTGATAAATCATTTGGGGCACCTGCCATAACCAAAGATGGTGTGACTGTTGCTCAAGATATTGAGCTCGAAGGCAAATTTGAAAACATGGGCGCCCAAATGGTTAAAGAAGTCGCTTCCAAAACTAATGAAATTGCTGGTGATGGAACAACAACAGCCACCGTTTTAGCGCAAAAAATTGTCTCTGAAGGTGTTAAATCAGTTGCTGCAGGCATGAATCCTATGGATCTTAAGCGTGGTATTGACAAAGCAACTGAAGCTGTCGTTGCGGCATTGCAAAAATCATCTCAACCTTGCAAAAATACTGCTGCAATTGCACAAGTTGGCACAATCTCCGCAAATTCAGATACATCAGTTGGGGACATCATCGCAAAAGCAATGGAAAAAGTTGGCAAAGAAGGCGTGATAACAGTTGAAGAAGGCTCAACTTTAGAAAACGAACTTGATGTTGTCGAAGGTATGCAATTCGATCGCGGTTATCTTTCACCTTATTTTATTAATAACCAAGAATCTATGACATCAGACTTAGAATCACCTTGCATCTTGTTGCATGACTCAAAAATAGCTAATATTCGTGACCTGTTACCAGCTCTTGAATCAGTTCAAAAAGCTGGCAAACCACTACTTATTATTGCTGAAGACATTGAAGGTGAAGCTTTAGCCACATTAGTTGTTAACAATATGCGCGGTATTGTCAAGGTTGCTGCTGTAAAAGCACCTGGTTTTGGTGATCGTCGTAAAGCAATTTTGGAAGATATTGCCGTACTCACTGGCTCTACAGTTATTTCTGAAGAGGTTGGTTTGTCACTTGAAGGTGTTACTGAAGAACACTTAGGTACTGCAAAGCGCATTGAGATTGGAAAAGATAACACAACCGTTATCGACGGTGCTGGTCCAAAAAATAATATTAAAGCCAGAATTGGTCAAATCAAGACTCAAATTGAAGTTACCAGTTCTGACTATGACAGAGAAAAACTACAAGAACGTTTAGCTAAACTTTCTGGTGGTGTTGCTGTAATTAAAGTTGGTGCAGCAACCGAAGTTGAAATGAAGGAGAAAAAAGATCGCGTAGATGATGCCCTTCATGCAACCCGTGCTGCCGTTGAAGAAGGTGTTGTTCCTGGAGGAGGTGTTGCCTTTGTTCGTGCCATTTCATCACTGAAATCTCTTAAAGGTGATAACAGTGATCAGAATGTTGGTATTGGAATATGTAGACGAGCTCTAGAAGAGCCTTTAAGACAGATTGTGTCCAACGGTGGTGGCGAAGCTTCTGTTGTCCTTAATGAAGTACTGAAAGGCAAAGATAACTTCGGCTACAATGCAACAACAGAAAAGTATGGCGATATGCTTAAAATGGGAATCTTAGATCCTACTAAAGTAACACGTGCAGCGCTTCAACACGCTGCTAGTATTTCTGGTCTAATGATAACTACTGAAGCAATGGTTACAGATATGCCTCAAGACTCAGCTCCTGCGATGCCTGATATGGGTGGCATGGGTGGTGGTATGCCAGGTATGATGTAAATCAAATTATCAATCTAAAAAAAGCCCCATTTTTTGGGGCTTTTTTTTGGTATTATGTGTGCCAATTATTTCCTTTACAGACTATGTCTAATTACGACGCATCTTCAATAGAAGTCCTAACTGGCCTGGAGCCAGTCAAAAAACGCCCAGGCATGTATACAAACACTGAAATTCCCAACCATCTTGCACAAGAAGTAATGGATAACAGCGTCGACGAAGCAGTCTCTGGTTACGCAACCCAGATCAATGTCACGCTTCATCAAGACGGTGCTTTATCCGTTGAAGATAACGGTAGAGGAATTCCGATAGACATACACCCAAAAGAAGGCGCTCCTGCTGTTGAAGTTATCCTGACAAAGTTACACGCTGGAGGTAAATTTTCAAATGATTCTTACCAGTTTTCTGGTGGTCTTCATGGTGTTGGAGTTTCAGTGGTGAATGCACTTTCTAGTTCTTTTGAAGTATGGATTAAGCGAGAAGGTAAGCAATACTACATGAAATTTAACTCAAGCGTAAAAACCACTGACTTGGAAGAAATGGGTGATGTTGGAAAACGCAATACTGGAACTTTAATCAAGTTTACACCTGACCCAAAATATTTTGATACTGTCAAATTTTCCGTCAAACAGT
>Ga0208765_1001168_pt1 | contig 16410 bp, 17 predicted proteins | sample ETNtaG_2_FD_185783 | JGI IMG/M metagenome (GOLD analysis project Ga0208765, IMG submission 185783) | Marine microbial and viral communities from oxygen minimum zone, Eastern Pacific Ocean - ETNP201406SV203 (SPAdes) (version 2) | ecosystem: Environmental > Aquatic > Marine > Oceanic ... | reverse complement strand
GGTGTTTTTCAAAAAAATTGCAGTTTTTTTTACTGGCTTGGATCGTTGGGAAAAAGTACGATACATAGCATCCAAGTTTTCATGAACATCATAAATAATTGTAGCACGAAATCGTTGCTTTACAGATTTGGCCAGGGGCAATAGTTCCGGCTCATGTATATGAAAAAACAAAGGAGCTTCAGATGCCTGAAGCTGATAGAGAATTTTTTTTGAATAAGACTTCACAGAAAGGTTGACAGATAAATTGATATGTTTTAACCCCGGTTCAGATAAATCCAGATCAGATTCAGATCGAGTAAAATATCTTATGAAGATATTTTGCTTTAATAAAGTTTTTATTTCCCGATGATAAATACGCTCGTCGTCAGGAAAATGGTGACAGGAAACCACAGCAATCATTTTATGAAACTTTTTATAACCGTTTTTTCTTCACTATTGATTACAAATAAAAACCAAGGGACGGGGTAAAAAAGAGTAATGGCCAATCGAGTCCATATATCATCGCCAGTTATAAAAACAACGCCCATAAATATTAGAGGGTAAATCCAAGCGGACCAGTTATAGGCAACCGGATAGATTTTATGGCACCGGATAAAAACAGATAAACTCATGAACATAAAGGCAAATACCGTTGCCCAGGCAGACCCTATAACTCCATATCTGGGAACCAATAAAATATTTAATGAAATATTTACTGCTGCCCCTATGGCTCTGAAAACGGGAATCCAATTAGTGACTTCCCTCATATAAACACCAGGTAGCTGTATCACATAGGTGCCAAAAAAGAAATAGGCCAGCAGAATACAAAATACAACATTTTCAGCAGACCAGAATTGCTCTCCGATCAAGGTCCGTGAACCTATTGGGAATCGCATTATTTCGGGAACCCATAGGCTTACGGCTACAATAACAAAGCCCAGCAACCCCAGAAAAATTGTTGCTGCCTGTGCGAAATCTTTTCTGGCGCCAACTTCCTTACCCCGTTTTAAAAAATAGGGTGCCCAGCCCATATTGAATCCCATCACTACAATTAGGCCAAAAATACCCAATTTATGCCCTGCTGAATAAAGTCCTACCTCCCGCGTACCGGCCATCCAGTTCAACAAATAACGATTCGCCAGTTCCATGATCATTGTAAATATCCCAGCAGGCAAAAAGGGAATCGCAAACTTAAATACGGTTTTAAGTGTTATTGGCTGGATGGTACTGAAGCTGATACGCTTTATTATGATGGGCAATGAAAAAATAAATACAATACTGGATGCGGTCAGATTCGCTAAAAGGACTCCGGTAATGCCCATTTTAAGAATAACCACAAAAAAGATATTAAACCCCATCGTAAATAGAACATTTATCAAATTAAAAACGATAAAAGGTATTGGTTTTTCTTCAGCGCGTAACAGCAGCACCGGCAGGTTCCAAAGTGCATCCAGAAGCAATACTCCCGACAGCACAGCGATCCATTCGGGTTTATCCACACCTAAAACAATTTTTGCAATGATCTCTCTGGAAACAAAAAGGATACTGGAAAAAACGATACTGGTGATAACCTGGATTCCATAAATTGTAGAAATGTATTCTCCTCTTTCCTGGTCCTTTTTCTGTACAGCATATTTTAGGAGTGCTGTATCCATGCCATAGCGGTAGAAAATCATTGTGAAGCCCATAAAAGCGTAGGCCAGGGAAACTACCCCATACTCTTCAGGGGTAAATACATGGGTATATAGAGGGAGCAGAAAAAATGTTACAAGGCGGGTCAGAATATGGCCGAAACCATAGATAAGTGAATTTTTACCTAATGATTTAATTGACATATATACTAAGTCAGATTCAGTTCAACCGTGTCCCGAAAAACACCGCTGGCTCCAAAATTTTCCTTGAAGCGGCCCAGTCCCATATTTGGTTCCTCATCCACAGTAAATGTACCAAAATCATAAATTTTCAAGCCTTTGCTAATAGCCCAATTAAAAATAGAATAAAATAATAGATTAACGGAACGGTACTCCTGATATTTTTCCTGGTGGCTGATATAAAATGCCAATACCACGTGTTCATTGATAATAAAATTGACTGCCCCAGCCAACATTTCATTATTCAAATAGGCTCCAAATAAATTTACATCTTCCGGAAAGCGGTTTTTGATCTCCAGTAATTCCTTCAGGGTGTGAGTGGGGGCAACATGATGGCGAATGCTCAGGTTCTGAACGAGAATGTTATAAAATGCTGCATAATCTTCTGACCGGCGTACAACAACACCCGATTCTTGTGCCTTGCGGACTGCTCTGCGGTGTGAAGAACGAAATTTCTGCAGATTATTTTCTATATTATTTTCCAGGAACAGCACGCTGGTAATATCCCGCTTGGCATAAGTAAAGCCCTGCTTGAAGAATGCAAAATCCATGTAATTTGATATTCGGCTTTGGTATAAACTCGGGGAAAGTGTAATTCTTATTCCATCAAATGATTGTTCACGGGTATATTTTACCAGAATTTTACCAAGCTCCATTGCATCCGCGATGGATAAGTTTACAGGTACCACAAAAGACCCCATAGAAGCTCCCGGGTGAGAAACCAGAAATCGTTTGCTGTTCTCTATTTTCACAGCAGCAGGAAAAACAGAAAGCAGTTTATCTTTTTTATAGGCCATTAAACTATGGTCTTCAAATCTATCCTTGGGGTGATAATTCAAAAATTTTCGACGGTGGAACAGGGTTCCATTATTGCTGTTCCCAATACAGGCCTCCCACTTCTTAGACTGAGTTTCCATAAATCGTTTAAGGGTGATCATTGTTCTTTAATGGGTGCTTTGAATAGATGTTCCAGATTTGAAATTATTGTTTATTGCTGTTGAATCGTGTTCGGGGTCAAATCTAATTTGGTCTTTTAATTTACGGGAGTAAATCTTGAATTCTGCCATTGAAATAATACATGCTCGTGAGATCCTTGATTCACGCGGAAATCCCACCATTGAGGTTGACATCAAGCTGAAAAACGGCTCCAGGGGGCGAGCAGCAGTTCCATCCGGAGCATCTACAGGTGAACATGAAGCAAATGAACTTCGGGATGGAAATAAAAAACGCTATCTAGGAAAGGGTGTTTGTAAAGCTGTTACCAATATTAATACCATCATTGCTGACACACTGAAAGGATTTGATGCCACCAATCAATCTCAACTGGATACTATTATGATTAACTTAGACGGCACTGAGAATAAATCAAAACTAGGCGCTAATGCTCTGTTGGGTGTTTCTATGGCCGCTTCCAGAGCGGCGGCTAATTATTACGGTTTGCCGCTGTTTCAATATCTAGGCGGTGAAAATGCAGTATTGTTGCCCATACCAATGATGAACATTTTAAATGGTGGCAGCCATGCAGACAATACAGTAGATATTCAGGAATTCATGGTTTTCCCTTTTGGCGCCTCTACATTTTCACAGGCCCTGCGTATGGGTGTAGAGGTTTTCCATCATTTAAAACTGGTTTTACAATCCAGAGAAATGAGTACTGCCGTTGGCGATGAAGGCGGATTTGCTCCCAATTTGTCATCCAATGAAGAGGCCCTGGAGGTAATTCTGGAAGCGATACACAACGCACGATATAAAGCCGGACGGGATATATTTATTGCGCTGGATGTTGCTGCCAGCGAATTATACAAAGATGGCAAATATCAATTGGAATCCGAGGGAAAATCACTTTCATCAAAGGACATGGTTAATTATCTAAGAGGATTTGTAGAAAAATATCCAATTATTTCCATTGAGGACGGACTTAGCGAGGACGATTGGGAGGGCTGGACACATTTAACAGCGGAACTTGGTGAAAAAATTCAAATTGTTGGCGATGACCTAACAGTGACCAATAAATCCCGTTTAAGGCGTTCTATTGATGAAAAATGCATGAACGCCATACTAATTAAACTCAATCAAATTGGTACTGTAACCGAAACCATGGAAGCAGTGGAATTGGCTAAGGATGCAGATTTTGGAGCAGTTATTTCCCACCGCTCCGGTGAAACAGAAGATACAACCATTGCTGATTTTTCCGTGGCCATGGGCATGGGCCAGATTAAAACAGGATCCGCATCTAGAACAGATAGAATATGCAAATATAATCAATTATTGAGAATTGAAGAACAGCTTGGGAATAAAGCAGTCCTGGCAGACATGGGCGTTTTAGGAACATCAAGATAATGCAATACGACAGGTTGAAGCGTCATTCGCCCCCCAGAACTGTCCGCAGGCAGTCAACGGATACTCAAAGGCAATTTATCCGCGGCGTATTATTACTAATTGGTGTTACCCTTTTAATTGTTTTTATCTTTGGCGATCACGGAATATTCCAGCTTTATAAACTAAAACGGGAACGGGCGGAAGTTCAGGCCCATATCACTTTATTAAGGAAAGAAAGGGAACAGCTTAAATCTGAAAAAGCCCGTCTGGAAAATGACCTGGATTATATTGAAAAACTGGCACGGGAAAGATTCAGGATGGCCAAACCTGGTGAAAAAGTATTTAAAGTGATCCCAAAAAATACGGATTCAGATTAAAATACAGATGAACCAGAAAGATTATATATTAAACTCCGTTTTATTCTTTAAGAAAGCATCCAGATATATTTCAACCCGTCGATTTTGAGCGCGAGCCTCATTGATTTGTTCTTTGTTCTTCAACTGCGCTATATCAACAATGGGCCGGAATTCGCCATATCCCATGGCAGAGAAAAGGCGCTGGGGCATGTCGGCATAAGTACTGAGCAGGCGTACAAAACTTAATGATCGTGCAGAAGACAGCTCCCAATTACTGAGGTATTCTGCCGCCTCAGGTAGATCCAGATCATCAGTATGTCCTTCGCAACGGACTTCTACATTCAAGTACGTGTTTCTTTTGTCGATTACATCCAAAAGATGCACATAATCAGGATCATCGTATACACCAATAATTTTCGAAGTTCGTATAATAGCGCCGATCTGTACCAACTGTGGATGGACTTTGGGGTCCACATCTGCGGACATGGATTTGAATAATTTACCCCGCATGGTTATTTTAATTCCTTTTGTGACCCGGTCTACAGAAACGTGGGATGAAGCCACATTATCTCTGAGTTCCTCATACGTTTCATCCAACAACTGATTGATGACCCGGTCAATATGTTCTTCAGCGTCATTGAGAATGACAAGCAGGAGTACAAAAAAGGTAAGCAGGAGGGTGACCATGTCTGCAAACGTAAGCGCCCAGGCAGTTGCTTTGGCCCGGCGTTCATCCAGGGTAATGGGACGGCGTATTTGAGCCATTTATCTAATCTTCACCGTCAGTTTCTTCTTTGTGCTCTTCCCTTTCTTCTTCTTTTCGTTCATCTAACTTATCTTTAATTCCAGACAAGGAAGATGGCTTTTTGATTTCTGTAACGCTATCCTCTGAATCAAAACGCCTGTGTCTTGGCACGAAGGTCATTAATTTTTCTCTAATTAAAATAGGATGTTCCCGGGCATGGATACTGATGATTCCTTCCAGTACAATATTCTTTAACATCAATTCATTTTCAGACTTACGTTTCAACTTGCCTCCAATAGGAAGAAATACCATATTTGCAAAAAATACACCATAAAAAGTTGTAATTAATGCTGTACCCATTCCTTTGAGCAGTTCAGCAAATTTATCCGCTACGCTATAGCTTATATTTAAATCGTTTATTCCTCCACCGGCAAAATTGTTCATCATCACGATCAATCCAAGCACGGTTCCAAGCATACCAAATGCCGGCGCGTAAGACCCCATATACAGGAAGAGCTCCTGCCCCGCTATATGGCGCACAGCGATATTATCGATTTCCAAATTCAAAAACGTGCGCAAACGAGATGATTCTTTTTCGTTAATTGCCAGCTCAAGACCATTGCGAAGAAAGACACTTTGGATACTGGAGAGGTCAGTTTCCAGTGAAAGAAGACCATTTTTCCTGGCTTTTTCAGCTTTTAATACGATTTCATCTATTGTTGTTTTATAATCATACACTTCATCTGTAAAAACGTTTTTTAAAATAGCAAAAAGATTGCCAACCGCATGGATTGGAAGATTGACCATAGTGGCAGCCAGGGTTCCTCCAAGTACAATAATAAGGGCATTGAATTGTGTAAACCAGAAAAGGTCACCGCCACTCAAGAGAATTCCAATGATGATGATGGCAGTTCCCGATAAAAGGCCTATAATTGTCCCAAGATCCATAATTTATATTTACTGAGTTTTCAAAATATTATAAAACCACCTCTGGGATATTTTAGACGGTGCATTATACTTTAATCAATCTTTTTTCTTATGCCGTGAGAGTGATTTGCTGTTTTCATAAAGTTTTTGCTCTTCATCCTCAGATAAACTGTGAAAGCCGCCCCGGTTTATCTTATCCAGAAGCCGATCAATATCCTGTTCCAGTTCCTGGCGGCGGGACATCTTTTTTTCTTCAAGCTGGAGTTGATATTCCAAGGTTTTTTTACGAATAGAAAACCAGATATCTTTCCACTGCCAGCGTCGTTTTAACATGACGTAGCCTATGGCCATACCGGCTAAATGGGTTATGTGGCTTATCTGTGTGGTACTATCGAAGGAGGATATAAATGCTAACACACCGATACCTATTACAAATAATATGGATTTGATTGGAATAATACCATAAAGATAAACTGTACGGTTTGGATAGGTGAGCCCATAGGCCAGTAATACACCAAATACGGCCCCGCTGGCTCCAACGACTGGTGTTGTAGAATGAAGGGCAAAAATGGCTGTTATAATGCCAGAACCGACTCCCGTAACAAAATAATATTTAAGAAAATGCTGTTTCCCCCATAGACGCTCCAGCTCACTACCAAACATCCATAGCACAAACATATTAATCAGCACATGCCAGATTCCTCCATGAAAAAAAAGATAAGTGACGGGTTGCCAGATCATGAACTCGGACCAAATCAGTTTGGGCACCAAGCCAAAGAGTTCGAAGAACATCCTTTCGGCACCCGATAATGATTGGAGTAAAAAAATGCCGAAATTCACGGAAACCAGTATTTTAATGGCATCTGTAAAAAGACTGGGTCTGTAGGAGAATTCCCCGCGATTAGATTGGAATTGATATCTCATAACCTAATAAATATACATAATTCCTCTATTCTTGAATAGTTTCTTGGATTCTATTAGTTAACAAAATAAAAAATCAATTGTCTGCCAGGATTTGACGAACCACAGCCATAGATCTGATTTTCGCCAAACCATCAAAATGATACCGCATGAGTATCCATAGATAATTGCTAATGATCTGGCGGTCTTCCGGCGTAACCAATTCTGCGGGGAGTTCATGTATATTTTCCGCTAGCAGTCCTGCTAAAATGATACCACTGTTGGGGCCACTGTTGGGGTCAGGAAGTACAAGCCCAGGTAATTCCCGCTGATCAAGATTGGGACGAAAACCAAGATGAGTGAGTAAAGCACATTCATAAAACCAAAACAGAATATTGGGATCAGCTTTTTTTTCGTTGAATGCTCTAAGTACATCAGCGAGTGTATTAAATAATCCCGGATGGGGGTCCTCTTCCGATAACGTTTTTTCTGTCATTTCCAGGATTGCCATCGACAATGTAACAGATCTTAGATCTTGTAAAATTCTTGGCCAGGATTCGCGAAAATTGACCTTGGATAGCACCTGCAATTCCCGGTTGGGCTTATTGCGGTAGATTACATCCACATAACTTAAAGGCTGAAATTGCGCAGACTTCGGGGATCGTTTTGACCTGGCCCCTTTCACAATAAGATTGATCTTCCCGTAATCTCTGCTGAAACATCGGGCAATGAGGCTTGTATCCCCGTAGGAAAAAGATTTTAAAACAATCGCAGGGGTATGAACGATCATCTGTTTTCATTTTATATTCACCACCCCATTAACCATTTCCTCATATGAGGAGAGGAAACAAGGGTGGCTAAAAATATTAAAAATATCAGTACGCTTTGGCGTAAATGACCTCATGTTTGGCCGGCTGCCCTGAAAAGACACAGGTCAGTCCAGAAGGGTTTTCATCAAAGGGAATACATCGGATTGTCGCTTTTGTCTCTTCCTTCACTCTTGTTTCTGTTTTCTCTGTCCCATCCCAGCCACAGCGAACAAAACCGCCCTTTTTTATGACCTTTTTAAATTCATCGTAAGATTCAATATTATGAGTATTCTCTTCCCGAAATTTCAGTGCCTGGTCAAATAAACCTTGCTGTATATTCTCGAGTAAGTACGGAATTTTTTCCACTGCTTCATTCTTGGCTAAAACCTGTTTTTCACCTGTGTCGCGTCGCGCCAGGACAACATTTCCCTGTTGCACATCGCGAGGACCGGCCTCCATACGCAGGGGGACGCCCTTCATTTCCCATTCATTAAATTTGAACCCCGGGGAATTATCTGTCCAGTCTACCTGAACACGAACACCAGATCGTTCCAGTGCCGCTATAATTGGATTCAGATATGCCTTCACCTCTGCTGTCTGCTGATCATCTTTAGAAATAGGAATCACAATAACTTGTACTGGAGCTATTTTTGGTGGAAGCCGTAACCCTTTTTCATCACCATGTGTTAAAATGACCGCTCCGACCAATCGCGTGCTAATACCCCAGCTCGTGGCCCAGACCCATTCTTCCTGATTGTCTTTAGTTTGAAATGTAACATCAAACGCTTTAGCAAAATTTTGTCCCAGATTATGAGACGTGCCGGCCTGCAGTGCCCGTTTGTCACCCATCATGGCTTCAATACAGTATGTTTTATCTGCACCGGCAAATTTTTCGGATTCAGTTTTCAAACCGGTAATCACAGGAATAGCCAGATAATCATCCGCCAGTTGGCGGTAAAGTTCCAAAATATCCATGGTTTCCTGCTGTGCTTCTGCTGCTGTTGCGTGGGCAGTATGTCCTTCCTGCCATAAAAATTCTGAAGTACGCAGAAATAAACGAGTGCGCATCTCCCAGCGTACAACATTGGCCCATTGATTGATCAAAATGGGAAGATCCCGGTAGGATTGAATCCATTTTTTATACATGGACCAGATTACTGTTTCTGAAGTGGGACGGACGATGATTTCTTCTTCCAGTTTTGATTCCGGATCCACAACCACGCCATGATCTTCATCTGCCTTTAATCGCGTGTGGGTAACAACAGCACATTCTTTGGCAAATCCTTCCACATGTTCTGCTTCTCTGGCCAGAAATGACTTTGGAATAAACAATGGGAAATAGGCATTCACATGTCCAGTGTTTTTGATCATTTTATCAAATGTCTCTTTGATATTATCCCAAAGCTGGAAACCATAAGGGCGAATAACCATGGTCCCTTTCACTGGTCCATAATCTGCCAGGCAAGCCTGGTTTACTACCTGTGTATACCACCTGGAAAATTCCGTATTGCGGTCGGGTAGGCGTTTGCTCATATCATTTTATACTGCATATTTCAGATTTTAAATTACCGGGTTGATTCCGGTGCACCAAGATACAATTATTTAGATTTACCTTCTTCAAACACATAATTTTTTCCCATGAATAATCCAAATATATCAGTTCTTGGTTTCCCGGTCGATGAACATTCCTCTTTCCTGCGCGGCCCGGGAAAAGCGCCTCAAAAGATTCTAGATGCCTTTTATTCGGAAAGAACAAACAAATTTTCCGAAAATGGTATTGATCTGGGATCACAAAACCTGTGGGACAATAAGGGTCTTGTCAAACTTTCAACTGGTGAACAGGGCATTAACACAATTCGAGATTCTATTCTTGCTGAATTGCAAAAAGGGCAGCGATGTATTTCCCTGGGAGGCGATCATTCCATTACGTTTCCTATTATCCAGGCTTATAGAAGAATATTTCAGCCATTAAATATCCTTCACTTTGATGCTCATCCCGATCTCTACGAAAATTTTGCGGATGATCCTTTTTCCCATGCATCTCCTTTTGCCCGCATTCTAGAGAATCATTTGGCGGATCGACTGGTACAGGTTGGTATTCGCACTATGAATGACCACCTGCGGAAACAAGCCAGTCGATATAACGTGGAAGTAATCAGCATGAGTGAATTTTCTGCCGATCTCAAACTCAAGTTTGATGGCCCCGTTTATATTTCTATTGACATGGACGGCCTGGATCCGGCTTTTGCTCCTGGAGTATCTCATCCTGAGCCCGGTGGTCTTTCCACCCGGGAAATGATCACCGTAATACAAAATATAAAAGGTAATATCATTGGTGGCGAAATCGTAGAGTATAATCCGGACCGGGATATCAATGATATTACCGCTGCAACTGCGGCAAAAATATTTAAAGAACTTCTGGGGAAAATGCTGATTTGATTGCACGTTCTTCAATGCCGGGGCCGACTGCAGAATAAACTATTCTAAATCATGATTACTAATAACCTTATCAAACGTTACCAAGCCCTGAAGCATAGAAAATACCGCCGGGAATACAACCAATTCCTGATTGAAGGAAAAAGAATTATCCATGAGGCAATAAAGCATAACGCTGCAATCCATACTTTACTTTATACGGAATCATTCAAGAAAAACAATCAGGATTTCATTGATGATCTAATTGCCAAAGGATGCCGCCTTGAATGTATACCAGAACAACAGATTAACAAAATTTCCGTAACAAAAACACCATCAGGTATCATTGCTGTATGTACTTTATCAGAGACAGTACAACTTAACTTTACAACTGATAGATGGCTTTATCTGGACCATATTTCAGATCCTGGAAATTTGGGGACACTCTTAAGAACGGCAGCCTGGTTTCAACTGAACAATATTGCTCTCACACCCGATTCTCTGGATCCGTATAATCCAAAAGTGGTCCGGGCTGGGATGGGCGCCCATTTTCATCTTGCAATCCATTCAAATATGGATATAAACATTTTTATAGAAAACAACTATTACATTGTCGGGGCAGATCATCGCGGTGAGCTCCTAACTCAGTCACTCGTAATTCCTGAGCGCTGGGTTTTGGTGCTTGGAGGCGAAGCACACGGATTATCAGGCCCCGTAAATAAGAAATTAGACAGAACATTGGCAATCCCGAAAAGCGGAGCTGGCGAATCATTAAATGTGTCCGCGGCAGGCGCTATTCTGATGCACCAATTATCTAGAAAATAAAAAGCGGATCCACCTTTTTAGTAGACCCGCTAACAGTGCTGGTTAATTTTATGGTTTTAATTATCAACGAAACATAATTCTACCAAGCCAGGCAAACAACCGATATTTCTGGAGAATAAACGTACTTAAATCATCTTTTCTAATTTCAGATCGAGAGCCGTAACTTTTACGAAATGGAATTTCAGGAACCCGACCCTAATGAACAACAATACGCTAACACTCCGCACAGCATTTGTTGTGGTAATTGCATCCATCTTGTCTGCTTTATTGGTTGGCTGGCTGGTTATGGGGATCGGTCTGGCTACTACAGAAACACCCACTAAATTCTATACCTTTCTTTCCGTCATTATCGGCCAGGGATTTATGCTGGTTCCTTTACTGGGATTTTTGAAATTACGCAATGAACCAATTGTTAAAAGACTGCGGTTAAATCCCGTTTCAAAGAATATAGCATTGTGTGCCGCAAGCCTGGCTTTGGGATTGACTGTATTGTCCGACGAATTGGATCGTGTCATCCAAATCGTTTTCCCCCAGCCTGATTACATTCTTGATCTTAATATTGCCCTGCAGCCGGATTCTGCTATAGGATTTATTTTGTTGTTTCTTGCAATTGTAATTATTGCGCCCGTTGGGGAAGAATTATTATTTCGCGGATTCCTGCAGCAATTTCTTGAACAGCACTGGAAAGATGTGACCCGCGCTATTTTGGTCACCAGTCTGTTTTTTGCCATCATCCATATGAATTCATACTGGTTGATACAAATCTATATTTTAGGAATCTTCCTGGGGTATTTATCCTGGCGAACCGGTTCTGTTATCCCAAGTCTGATTCTGCATGCAATCAACAACGGAACAGCCCTGATTTTTTCCTTCACAGAACTTAACCTGGATAACATTTATCTATGGCACGATCATGTGGCCCCCTGGATTATTATTTTATCGATTGGATTATTTACCTATGGCTTTAAAGGAATTAATCTTACAGCTGGCCAAAAATGAGAAAAGAACTGTTTGATCACGAAATCACGATTCTTCGTGACACTTTTAGACGACTTTTGCGTCGCAACGCCAACACCAATCTGGCTAAACTAATCGATAAGACACACCCTGCAGACCTAGCCATTATTTTCCGCTATTTCCTGGATGAGGAACAGGAACATGTTTTTTCAATAATGAAAGCAAACGAACAGACGGCAGCATTTCTGGTGGAACTGGATGATACCATACTACAAAATTTACTGGAAGAGGAAAACCCCGAGCGTATCTCAGCCCTGATTCGTCAGGCGCCTGTCAATGACCAAAGTTATATCCTGGGCAACCTTGACGAAGAAAAAGCACAATCGGTCATTGATCTATTAAAACTGGAAGAGAAGGAAGAAATTGAAGAACTGATGGGCTATCCGGAAGATTCTGCTGGTGCAATGATGACGACGGACATTTTCACACTGTGGCAGGATACAACCTGTGGTGATGCACTTAAAACACTACAGGATCAGGAAGATGCAGAAATGGTTTTTTATCTATACCTTACCGATGAGGATGGGCGCCTTACTGGTGTGGCTTCGCTTCGCGCCCTGGCCACATCCCAAGTTGATACAAAAATGTGCGATATCATGATCAAACGGGTTCATTCTGTTCGTCCTGAGACTGATCAGGAAGATGTTGCTAAAATTGTAGCTCAATACAATTATTTAGCCGTCCCGGTTTTAGACGAAAGTGAGCACCTGTTGGGAATTGTGACCGTAGACGACGTGGTGGACGTAATCCGGGAGGAAGCAACTGAGGATTTTCTGCAAATGGCCGGTGCGGGCAAGGACCGGGAAATCCTTTTAAAGTCAAGCTGGGAAAATGCCAAGGCGCGATTGCCCTGGTTATTCGCCAGTTGGGTAGGGGGCATTATTGCTGCCAACATAATTGGCGCTTTCGAACATATGCTGGAAAGTATACTTGTCCTGGCTGCTTTTATCCCTGTTATCATCGGCATGGGCGGAAATATCGGCACTCAATCATCTACCATTATTGTAAGGGGTATGGCCACCGGCAGAGTGGATCCGGGCAGCGAATTCAAAGTCCTATTCAAAGAGATCCGCGTGGGATTGATCTTAGGATTGCTGTATGGGTTTCTCCTTGGGCTCTTTGCCAAATTTAAATTTATGGATGCAGATCCAATGCTGGGTTTTGTTGTAGGTCTGAGTATTTGTGCTTCCATGCTACTTGCGGTGGCTGTGGGTTCCCTTATTCCCCTGTTCTTAAGAAAACTGGATATTGATCCTGCTATTGCCACAGGTCCATTCGTAACTACCAGCATTGATATTTTAGGCGTTTTGCTGTATTTCATGATCGCCGGTTTATTACTGAACTTCTAAGCACATGACCGTCATCCTATACCTATGTACAGGGTTGTACCTGTGTTTTGTATTATTCATCATTGCAGGGCTATTTAAACATAATACAAGTGCAGTAAAAACAAATAATGAACTATCAAAGGTTTCAATAGTTGTCGCAGCCAGGAATGAAGAAAACAACATCGCCAGTTTAATCCATGATCTGACACATCAAACTTACCCCCGGGATAAACTGGAAATTATTATTGCCAATGATCGCTCCACAGATCAAACAGGAGCCATATTGAATAAGGCAGCTGAAAAACATTCATATATTCACCATATACAAATTGAGGAATGCAACCCCGAAATGGCATCGAAAAAGCATGCACTCCAGCAAGCCATACAACGTGCTACTGGCGACATCATTGTCTGTACGGACGCGGATTGTCAGGTTCCGCAAACCTGGGTATCCTCTATGGCCTCATCTGTAAAGTCTAATGGTGGAATTACCATTGGTTTTTCTAAGATTGACGGAGAATCATTTTTTGATCAATATCAGATGATCGACTTTCTAAGTATCACTGCCGCGAATGCCGGTTTTGGCGGCTGGAAGGTATTCTGGTCCGGTAGTGGCCAGAACCTGAGCTATGAAAAGAAAAATTTTGAACTCATAAATGGTTTTACACCCGTTAAGGATAAAATATCTGGTGATGATATGTACTTGGTTCAAGCCATTTCAGCAATAGATGGCGCCACAATTAATATTGACCCCCAGTCCTTTGTGAGAACACAACCAGTTAAAACAATAAAAGATTTTGTAAACCAAAGAATCAGGTGGTCTTCCAATGCCCGAGGAAATGTAAGAAAAAAACCATGGTTCTTTTCTTTCCTGTTTAGTGCATTTTTATGCAACCTTGCTTTATTCAGCGGATTTCTTCTGCAGTCAAAGGGAATTCAGTTTGCTTTTTTCCTTAAATTTATTTTTGAAGGCCTGGTTATCTTCCTGGGCGGAAGACTATTCGAGACACCTGTACCATCGCTGGTTTATCTAACCTGGGCTGTGGTACAGCCTTTCTATATTCCTTTTATTGGACTTTTGGGTTTGGCCAATATTTACACCTGGAAGCCTTAGTGAAAAAAGTTGTCATTTTATGTATTCTTATGAAATGTATTTCGGCACAGGATTATATCATATCCGTTTTTGGATTTCCTGTAGCTGAAGTAAAACAAACCCGCAGTCATCACAGTACAATCACATTTGAAACCAGAAACACCGGCATTGCAGATCTGATCTGGCCTGCAAAAAATTTCTACTCCGCCCAATTCGATTCAGCCTCCTTTGGAATTCGCGGGTGGGATAAAAAAATTCATCAAGGGGAATTCAAAAAAAAATTATCTGCTGATTTTAACCCGGCGACCACTGAATTGATCTATAGTTCCAAAAACAAGGTACAGATTACAGACAAGACGCAAACCATATTCACCCTGCTAGCCATGGTGCAGACTGCAGACTATAGAGAACTGGATACACACTGGTTCCCTTTTGAACATGAGGGCCAGCTGGGGAAGGCACGATTTGTCTGGTCTGACACTGCCACTATTAATTACAGGAAAAATAAGGAATTGTGTGATCATTATCGTCTGGATATCATCATAAATGATGATTCAGGTAAATTCCGGGAAAATTCTGATTATTTTATGGATGAAATCATTGCTTCCGGCATTGTTCGGCAACTCTGGGTTTCCAGAGAAACACAAAAACGGATCATACAGGCATCTATTAAAACCATGGGATTACCCCTTATAGCTTTGATCGATGAATAAACAAGCCATCTGGAAACTGTATAGAAAAAAATTACTGGTCTGGCTCCTAGCTGCTGCGGCCATTGGTACCGCACTCTATTACGGCATAGACAAAAAAATTGTTGTATTTGTCACCCTTTTATTTGGCGTCTTTACCCAGCTTTTTACCGGATTGGGCGCACTGATCGCATTAATACCCTTGATTGGACCATTAATCATCAAAGTAGTAACCATTCCCGGGTTTTTTCTGCTGAACGCCTTGGGGACTGTCGTATCTGGCATTGCCATTAAAAAAGGATATACGGCAAAATTGGCAAAGGGGCGGGTGGTAACCCTGGGACTAATGATCGGGATTATTATTGGTTATATCATTGGCAACCTGGTTCCATTGAAATGAATATTCTCATTTTACAGGGACCTAATTTGAATCTCCTGGGTTTGAAATCTGCGCCGACAGGAGACAGGCTGACTCTGGATAAATTAAATAAAGCTTTAAGAAAACACGTACACAGGCAGGAAACAACCTTAAAATTTCTGCAAACTCATAAACAGGATAAAGCGCTGAACTTCCTGCAACGCAACCGCAACTGGGCTGATGGATTGCTTTTCATTCCCACCTCATGGGCCCGATACGACTGGACCATGACGGAAACCCTGGAATTGATCGCCCTCTCCACAGCAGTGGTGTATTTTGAAAAACCTTATGATTACGGAACCCCTGCATCAGAGTCCATCATTTCGGGGAAGAACATTAAATCATTTTCCGGGCCACCTGTTGAATCTTGCATTGAGGGCCTGGATTATCTTTTATCCTCAAATAAACCATGAATCTATTAATTGGATTACTTTTTATTACTGGTTTCATTTGGGCTCAGGTCCTGGATAACCCTGGCAATTCACCAACTCATGTTTTGAGTACGATCAGGGACGCTGAAATAAGTAAGCCTCTTCCTGCAAGTTTCGATGTGAAATGGGTGGATTCTTTATCTTTACTATTGCCCTGTGAGGGAATACAGGTCCCAAAAAGAACAACCCGGCTGCCCAATGCTCCCAGGGATTACCGCAGTGGGATCCACCGCGGTATTGATTTTTTTGCTAATTGGGGTACGCAGGTGAGAGCAGTGGCGGACGGTG
>Ga0208765_1001158_pt1 | contig 16445 bp, 14 predicted proteins | sample ETNtaG_2_FD_185783 | JGI IMG/M metagenome (GOLD analysis project Ga0208765, IMG submission 185783) | Marine microbial and viral communities from oxygen minimum zone, Eastern Pacific Ocean - ETNP201406SV203 (SPAdes) (version 2) | ecosystem: Environmental > Aquatic > Marine > Oceanic ... | reverse complement strand
TGAAAGACACGAGAAGTTTGGCTCGAGCTCCTTGGGAAAGTCATCAAGGCACCCTGTCATACAAAATCGCTAGAGAAGGAGGCACAATAGGTTACCGATTATTATTCCATAGGGATCATGATGCCTGCGTACACTAGGTGTGTCCTTGACCACTCCTCGAACCAATCATTCAAGGCTGATACCCCATGGTAGGGACATGGGAAGTCTCGAATTTATGGGAATACCTAACTGGCTGGCATTCGCAGTGATAGGATTAGTCTTCATACTCCTGATGCGGGACACATTTTTCTGACCTCATGACGTATCCGTACTCCTGGGTCCCTGATGTATGCCGGCTCAATGTTGAAATCCCCTTCCTCGCCTATTGGATATATGCACAAGGCTACGATTGCCACACTAATCGTCGGATTATTGGGATTTGTGATCAGCGCTGGTGCGATTTACTCGGGCATGCAGAAGCAGATGGATTACTTCGAGGAACAAGGAGCAAGTGGTGAATTTGGAGAGGAGTTGTGGACGGGAAACACTCCAGGTAGATTCGAGGGCGAGTTGCGTCCCACAAGCATGTATTGGGTGTTCATAGAGGAGACGCGTGATGCGGATGTAACTCTAATCGGAGGGGACGATGAGAACAAATTCGTTCCATGCGACTCTAGGGAGTTTGACATTAATTGCGATGTAGGTTACGAAGGGGACGGTGTGGATTTTCGGCTACTGGGACTTATCCAGATAGTCGATTCGAAAGAGTGGGAAGTGAGTTTCTCGGGTGATGTCACGGGTGGCAGCAAGGTCACAATCAGAGAGATTTCGATGTTAGGCGATGGCTTTGCAATCTTCGGAGTTGGGTGTTTTGGCTCGATAGCATCCTGCTTGATGGTTCTAGTAGGGGTGATTCTCGCATTCACCCTCAAGGGGACCAAGGTCTCCTCTAATCAAGTCGTATACACTTCCGACTCCTTTGTGTTGGAAGGTCAGCAGGAAGGGCCCCCATAACTACGGATTCGTCTCAATGATCCTCAATAGATTTTGGCTGCGGTGAGGAACACCCTCGGGTCAGGGAAGTCTTCACAGTACTGGTAGGTGTACGAAACGCGAATCGTACCTGAGCGGTCCACGAGGAGTTCGCCGGGAGACATCCACGGATTATCGACGAGGGGACGGTTCATGGCACGGCGGTCCTCCTGGAAGTTGATTCCAATCTCCATCGAGTGACACCATATCTCCTCGGGAGCGTCGTAGAGGACCTGTTCGACACCGAAATGTGCGAGTCCGTAGGCGCTGTAGGCCTCGAAATCCGGATCGCAGAGGATAGTGCAGGTGATGCTGTACTTTTCCCGATATTCCGCGGCTCGCTCTGGCTCGCCCTGACCGATGATGATTAGATTGATGCCGGCAGCCTGGTAGTCTGAGTATTCGTCGTTAAGTCGTGAAGATCGATCAATGCCGCAACCGCAACCGAAGTGGCGCCAAAACATCAACAGTGCCGGGCCGTCAGACCAGAACGATGACAGTCGGCGCGAGGCGCCGGTGTGATCGAGCAACTCGAGGTCTGGGGCGCTGGTGCCGGGATCTAGTAGTTTAGACCGCTTGTCTCCGGGTCCGGCCACCCACGTCTTGAGCCATTCCTTCTCAGCATCTACGATGAGCCTCTCGGTGTCGTCCATGAAATCGGAAGAAGGGTTTGCGCTATTACACGTCCGGAATAATCGATAACCATATCTCATGCTAATGTGTGGGTTAATTCTGAATTACGTATTCGTCGGATCACTTGCTCAAACGATTTTCCGATAGATGAGAAAATATTGAATAGCGCGGTGGATTGAGAAATTTTCCATGGGAGAATATTGTCTTGGAGTATTCTTGTTTCTAGCAATAATTATCGCCATCAGAAAGGGATGGTTGAGGGAAGCCCTTGAAATATTTTTCATATAGGTTCCAAGGCGAATATTGGGCAATAATGCGCATTGGACTACGTTTTCATGAACGGGACAATGCCCAGAGCCCTAGAAGTGCAGCAGCAAACCAGGCTACTTCCAGAATAAAAAATGCCCACTCGTCAATAAGAAAGGCGCGTATAGCCAGCAATCCCGAACCCAGTGCCATCAATCCGAGATATGGTGCTGCTTTGCTGTGGAGTATATCTCGTGTCTCCAATAAGAATGCAGCCAAGATGAGAATCATTCCTCCGTATGCGACAAACTCGCTATGAGCAGAGTCGGAAATGAAGTCAAACGCGGCTAATCCGCTGGTCATGTTGGAAGGGCTTAGTTGGACTTTGAAATAATTGTGTCTTCGGGTGATACATTTCATCTTCGAGGGGATGAAACTGACCGTCCCTTGTATTCAGAGTAGTTTCCCGGCCATACCACTATGCTCCCATCTCCCTGCAAGTCCCAAATTGTGTCACACACCTTGTCCAAGAAATATCGATCGTGACTCACGGTGATTATCCCTCCGTCAAATTCTGCCAGAGACATTTCCAGAGCCTCCTTCGCATCGGTGTCAAGGTGGTTCGTGGGCTCATCCAGGAGCAACATATTGTTCTCCTCAAGAAGAAGCCGGAGTAGAGCAACCCTGGCCCTCTCGCCACCACTTAGCTTGCTGAGGGGCGTCGAGACCATGTCCTTCGTGAACTGGAACTGCCCGAGTAGAGCCCGTAAATCCCCATAGTCCATCCTTGGTTTCAGTCTCCGGACCTCTTCTATTGGCGTGAGTTCGAAATCCAGTGTCCTGTGGTCCTGGTGGAAGTATCCTATTTGCACGCCCGGGCTGATTTCCAATTCCCCCGAGTCAAGATTCAAATCTCCAGTGATGATTCTCAGGAGGGTGGTCTTTCCAGCGCCGTTAGGACCTATGACACCAATCTTCTGACCTCTCCTGACACTCACCCCGAGATCTCTTATGATTGGCCTAGTTAGGGAGTCGAATGACAGGCTAGCATCGCGGAACTCCAGAACATCGAGGCTGCTCTTCTCTGCGGACTGTAGATCGAAATTCAGGCTCTGGCGCTTCTTCGGTTTCAATGACTTTAGCCACTTCAATTCTCTCTGAGAACGCATTATCATGAAGTGCTTCTGAGAAACCGACTTGTCGAATTTGTTGGATCGCTTCATCGACTGCATCGCCCCCTGCAGACGCTTGATTTCCTTCTGCGTCTTCTCTATCCTGTCATTCAGGGTCTTGAGGAAGATTTCCTTCTGCTTGAGGAAGGATGTGTAGTTGCCGGTATAGCCTCGGATGTGAGCATCCTGAACCTCGACGATGTTGTTGCAGACCCTGTCTAGGAAGTACCTGTCGTGACTGACTATCATCAGGGCTCCCTCGAACCTGTTAAGGAACCTCTCAAGCCATTCCAGAGTATTGAAGTCGAGATGGTTTGTTGGCTCGTCAAGGAAGAAGACATCTATCTGATTCAGACCGACGAGTTGCCTCGCGAGGGCAACCTTTGCACGCTCCCCTCCTGAGAGCGAGTTCAGGGAGACCTGCATGGAACTTTGATCGAGGTTCAGTGCCTTCAGGATCTCGGTTGCGTGCCCAGCGACGTCACCACCACCAGAACGAGCCATTAGGCTCTGTAACTCCTGGTATCTCTCCATAGTTGACTGCCAATCTCCCTCGTAGAAAGACGGTTCTTCCATCCTCTCCTCAATCTCAGAGATCTCCTCCTCTAGCTCGAGGAATTGCCGACCCCGACGATTTAGCTCCTCGCCGAGGGTGGCATCGTCGTCGATGTCGCGAACCTGCGTCAGAAAGGCTAGCCTCAATCCTGGAGCGAATGTGATGTCTCCGACATCCTGGTCCTGATTGCTGATGGTGCGGAGCAATGTAGTCTTGCCAGATCCATTGTGCCCAATGACACCGATGCGATCACCTTCGTCTATGCGCAGGTTGACTCCCTCGAGAATCGTGAGGGGGCCGAAGGCCCTATGGACCTCCTCTAGTCGAATCAGCTCTCTGGCCACAGCCTTCGCGAGAGTCGCACCTACAAGTAACCGATTACTGCCTAGATGCTAAGATGACGCCAGCCTAAGAGTCCTATGCTCTCGAGTTTGCCTTCTTCGGACTACCACGAGACTTTCCCTTTCGCTTATCTTTGTAATTGACGGTGTGCTTTCCTCTGTGCTTGCCTCTGTGTTTTCCCTTCCGGCGGCCATTGTGGTTTGTACCCTCATTCGAGGACCTGTACTGTTTGCTCTTCCTCGACCTGCGGGCCCTCTTGTTGTTCTTCGGTCCCCTCGAGTTGCCACCACCCTTGAATTTCACAGGAGGGGCCAGGATGAACTTCCTTTCCTCTAGAATATCGATGTCAGGTTCTGTGAATCTGCATCTAATTCCGACCTCGTCTTGGATTCTCTTGTATTTCCTGTTTTGAGACCTCTGGACGAGGGAGATCACGGTTCCCGTCGAGCCTGCCCTAGCCGTCCTTCCGCTGCGGTGTTTGTACGCCTTTCCGTCATCCGGCGGATCGAAGTGGATCACGCAGTTCACGTCAGTCACATCGATTCCCCTAGAGGCGACGTCTGTCGCAATCAGGACTCTTGCTCGTCCAGCGCTGAACTTGTGCATCGACCTGTCTCTCTGCTTCTGGTTCATTCCTCCGTGCAGTGTGGTGAAGGATGAGCCAATCTCACTCATCTCGTCCCCAAGACGGTTTACTCCGGCTCTAGTCCTGCAGAAAATGATGCTACGGCCGCACTTCTCGGTAATGTAAGCCGATAGGTCCGCCTTTCCTCTAGAGTTAATCTTCCAGAACAGATGCTGCATGCTGTCCATGCTCACCTCCTCCGGTCCAATGCCTATCCTAGCAGGATCTCTCTGGTAGGTCTCGACAATCTCTGTGACGTCATCGTCGAGCGTGGCGCTGAAGAGGACGGTCTGCCTTTCTGGGCTGCACTTATCGAGAATTGAGCACACCGGCTCCATGAACCCCATGTCTGCCATCCTGTCGGCCTCGTCCAGAACTACCATTCCAACGTCATCGAGGCGAAGAGCGCCTCTGTCGAGAAGATCAATCAACCTCCCTGGGCATGCAACTAGAATCTCAACCCCTTGGTTCAGACTCCTAAGCTGGCCCTTGTAGGGGGTGCCCCCGTATACCGATAGGACTCCGATGTTTGCTGACCTTGCTAGTGGTTGCAAGACTTTACGGATCTGCTCCGCCAGTTCTCTCGTAGGAGTTAGGACAAGTGATGTGGGCCTCTTCGACTTGGCCTTGGGAGTCCTAGAGACTAGGGGCAACCCGAAGGCAAGAGTCTTTCCTGAACCAGTTGGCGCCCTACAGCACACATCCCTCCCGAGCATAGCTTCTGGAATTGTCTCGAGCTGCACCTCGAAGGGTTCCACTATGCCCTCGTCGCGCAATACGTCGACCAAGATTGGCTCGACCCCTAAGTCTGAAAATCGAACCAACCTACTCCTCTAATCGGCCGCGCCCTTCACTCCCTATTTAGTATGGAGAGTAGAAAAGTGAGTACTAGGAACCTCACTAGCCAAATTGCAACGTACGCCGGGGGTTTTCTGGTCAGAGAGACTTGCGCCTCAACTCTGAGAAAAGCTTGGGCGGAATCTTGCTCTCTACCCAAATTCTCCCCCCATCCGGATGCTCGAACCCGAGAGCAGATGCATGCAAGCACAGCCTGTTCACGCTGGCCTTGCCCCGGCCGTATCGAGTATCTCCGGATACAGGGCACCCCATGTCACTCATGTGAAGTCTAATTTGGGCCCTCCTTCCTGTATCAATCTTGATCCTGATAAGTGTGTGGATGGGGCCGGTCTTTTCGATTCTCCAATTGGTTATCGCTTCCTTTCCCCCTCTCTCTCCCTTCGGAATCAGTCGGACTCGCTTATCCTTGGTCTCCTTGATTCGGGATGTCTCCACACCCGATGCGGAGCCGGGCTTCCCGAACACCACTGCGTGGTATATCCTCTCGATAGTTCGGTCCTTGAATTGCTTCTGGAGGAAGTTTCTGGTCTCGGTTGACTTTGCCAGAATAAGGCAACCCGAAGTCTCCCTATCTAGACGGTGAACTAGGTGGACTCTTGTCGAGTGATTCTTGGACGCCCAATTCAATGAGCGATCGAACATCGTGTCCGCCTCCCCCCTCGGGGTGGCTACTGACAGGAGACCTGCAGGTTTGTTGACGACTATGATTTCGGAATCGTCGTACAGTAACTCTGGCTCGGAGATACCGTCATCCTTCTTCCTAACTGAACCTCCTCCCTCTGAACGAGAGAGCGTCTCAACGATGGATCCGGACTGTACCATTTCCTTGGCACGTGATGCTTTGATGCCATCGACGAGTACTCGTCCGTGGTCGATCATCCTCCGAAGTGAGTTCTTCTTGGCTGTGGGATGGAGAGTGGATAGGACGTCAATGAGATGCCCTTGCTCCTCTGCCTCTATCCTGGGGTTCGCCATGAACACGGCAGAGGGAGTGGGCCATCAAGTTTGACGGGTCGGGGAAGTGACTCTCCACCCATCTGTGAAATAGTTGAGTGATTTGGCCCGTTCCATGAAGTGGGATGAGGAGAAGATGGAGGATCAGAGTGGGAAGGTAGCCATCGTCACCGGTTCTAACACGGGAATTGGATACTACATGGCTAGGGCGCTTGCTTCCAAGGGCGCATCGGTCATCATGGCTTGCAGGGACTCCGAGAAGGCGGAGATCTCTAGGCTAAAGATACTCGATGAGTTTCCAGAGTCCGAAGTCTCTGTATCCTTACTCGATCTAGCTGACCTATCCAGCATAGAGGGTTTTCCCGAGAGGATCAACTTAGAGGGAGGGCGTTTGGACATCCTCATCAACAACGCAGGCGTGATGATTCCTCCAAAGTCATTCACGAAAGACGGTTTCGAACTTCAGTTCGGTACCAACCACTTGGGGCACTTCGCCCTCACGGGACATCTGATGCCCCTGCTGGAGGCGACCGAAGGCAGCAGGGTGGTGACGGTTTCGAGCATCGCACACAACCCGGGGGTAATCGACTTCGACGATCTGAACGGAGAGAGGAAAAGGTACAACAAGTGGAGATTATACTCTCAGAGCAAGATCGCTAACCTGACTTTCTCGCTCGAGTTGGCCAGAAGGCTAGAGAGAGCCGGGTCGGGAGTCATCGCCATAGCTAGCCATCCCGGATACTCAGCGACTGACTTGCAGAGGCACTCCTTGTTCTGGCGATTCCTGAACCCGTTCGTGGCAATGCCAGCGAAGAAGGGCGCCGAGGCGACGCTCTACGCAGCCACTGAGAGAGAAGCGCTGGAATATCCCTATTGGGGGCCAACTGGAGTGATAGAGATGAGAGGAGTAACCGGGAGAGCCAAAATCAATCAGAAGGCCCAAGATGAGATGACTGCGAGGAGGCTTTGGGAAGTCAGCGAGAGACTTACCGGAGTCAGATTCCTCAGCGATAGGTGACTCGTGAATAAACAGGATCGCTTCTCCCAAACTACTGTAAAATAGCAACGAGTCCAAGAATTTCAAGTAATGAACGTATTCTCGAGGGTGTGCTCGAAGAGGTAGCGGCAACCGTAGCAGTGCTAATCATTACGCCGGGCTGGGCGATTGCGCTTCTGGCAATCTCTGCCTACCTCTGGAAGTGGCTGAGCTCCAAGTCTGACTGATTCAATCAGGGGGTCCTAGTTTCCAGATGGGATCCCGAGTGACAGTTGAATACACTGACTCTGTCCGGGGAACGAGAAAGATGACGAAGGTGAACCTCAGGGAAAAGCTCTCCAGCTTCTCAGACCAGTGGTCGCCGAAGGTAATCGCTGAGATGAACGACTATCAGTTCAAGCTCGTGAAGATAGAGGGGGAGTTCGTGTGGCACGAGCACTCTGACACCGACGAGGCTTTCATCGTCATCGAGGGCAGCATGAGGATTGAGTTTGAAGACGGATCCATCGAGTTGGACGAGGGTGAGATGTACGTGGTGCCCAAGGGAGTCAGGCACAAGCCATGCGCGGACTCGGAGTGCAGGATTATGCTGGTCGAGCCGAAGGGGGTTGTGAACACCGGTGAGGCCGAGAGTGATATGACTGCCCCGAACGACGAGTGGGTCTAGTCCACGTGGTCGGTCCAGGCCTGTGCCCAATGGTCGAAGATCCTGATGTCATAGGTTTCCGAGGAGTTGGTCGTCACGGTGTAGGAGTCCATGTACGAGAGGAGGCCGACGAGTCCTGCGTCCTCCCACCTTAGTTCCCACCATGTCCCATCATCGAGGGTGATGTTGGTCGAACCGTCATCGAGGATTAGGCTGGCGACTGATGAGTTCTCCACGAAAACGTGCATCTCTATCTCAGAGAGGTTGACCTCGTGCTTCATCGCCTCAGGAACAATCCCAGTAACGCCTGTGGAGCCACCCTCGATCAGCATCACCTCGGGCACGAGAATGAATGGAATCGGAGCCCGGTCTATGGTAGGGTTAGGGATATATCCCCCCGAGTACCACACCTCCTCCAAAGTGCCGTCTTGGAGGAGGTAGAAATATTCCATGGCGTCATCTTCGATAGACGCCCCGATGAAGTAGAGTCTCTCAGATAGCGAATCAGAGAATACTTCAATCGCCTGAATCACTGGTGGAAAGCCCTGAGTCGCTACATATACCTCCCTAGCCTCCCCATTGGTCCCGTCTGAGATTGTGCGACCGACCTGGAAAAGTTCGGATGCGTCGCCGGTGACCACCCAACTCTGCCCCTCCAATGGAGAGAAGTCGTAGTAGAACGCGGGCCAGACCCCATTCGGGTCCTGCTGGGAAAGCCGGAATATCTCGACGAACGGGTCCTCGTAATCGGGATGCATGTCCCTGCCTCGTTGTAGGTCGCCGTCCGAGTCAGAAAAGTAGACGTCAGTCAGACCGTGGTATATCTCGTATTCAACAACTTTGACCCCGTCTATCTCTAGAGAATGTCCTACGTAACTGAGGCCAATTGTGTCATTCTTCCATAGCCTCCAGGAATTGATTACCTCGGTGCCATCTACGGACGTGATTTCATCGACATCTAGGGAGAAGAAGGAGTACTGTGATGCGAGGGAGTAGCCATCGAAGTGAGAAGCTTCGGAAATCATCCTCCCGAACTCACCCCCTGTCATCGGGAAGCACGAGCCATCCTCGATGAGGGTCCCGTACATGGTATTTCCATCTACATCGTACTCGCATTCCTCACCCCCGAGTTCGGTGCAACCTGCCAGAGAGGTTGCTAATAGGAGCAGAGACATCAGAATCGCTCTATTCATAGAAAATACGCGAAAATAGAGGAATTTAGTGGTTGCGTTGCCCCTATATGTCAGGCACCGAGACGATTGGGAGAGGGAGTGGGCCGATTGGGTGAGGAGATACTGGTCGTCTACAAGAAGAACTTCGAGGAAATCCACGACAGGTCCCTCGAAGAAATACGTTCCGTGCTCGATGAGCTCGTCTCCGAGAGGAGTGTGGACATCGGTTACACAGTGAGGGAGACTGTGCGCAGAGCGGACTTCTCAGGACCGGATCTAGTCGTAGTGCTGGGTGGCGATGGAACTCTGACCTCGATTGCCCATTCCGTGGACGACTCAACTCCAGTGATGGGAGTGAACAGCCATCCTCGCAGTGAGGGTGATGAAGGGTCTTACGGCTTCTTCATGGGAAGTGACCCCAGCACGTTCGCCGATGATATCAGGTCTGCTCTAGAAGGGAGAGCGATTGTCAACGTCCTTCCGCGTCTGCAGGCCGAGATTGAGACCACGAGCGGGAATAAAATCCGATGCGATCCTGCCCTCAATGACCTTCTGGTTGCCAACACGCACCAGTACCAGCCATCTAAGTACAGGCTGCAGAGGAGTGGCATAGACTCGGTGCAGCATTCCTCCGGATGCCTCTTCTCAACCTTCCTTGGACAGGGTGCGTGGTTCAGGCACGTTGCGAACATTGAAGGAACCGACTTCCCGACCAATGAGATCGATGATCACTACCTGTACGTAGCAAGAGACCTCCCTCGATCCGACAGGGCGGATGACGGGTCCTACTGGGAGTGGACCAACGAGTCGACAGTCATCACCAGCGACATGCACAGGGGTTACGTGGTTAGCGACGGCTGGGACGAGACGCACTTCACAAGGGGAGCGACACTGACAGTGGGACTCAACGGCCCCAAACTGAAACTACTCACCTTCAGAAGCACCATACTGGATGGTGTTTCTAATTGGCTCTCGCGATCCTAAAGAATCTGCTTCAGGAACAGTTTGGTCCTATTGTGCTTGGGGTTAGAGAAGAACTCCTCTGGGGTGTTCTCCTCGACCAACTCGCCCTCGTCGAACAATATGCACCTGTCCGCGACCTCTTTGGCGAATCCCATCTCGTGAGTGACCACAATCATGGTGATGTCTCTCTTCGCTAGGTCGATCATTACCTCGAGGACTTCCTTAATCATCTCGGGGTCAAGCGCCGAGGTGGGTTCGTCGAAGAGCATAATCTTGGGGTCCATGGCCAGAGCCCTGGCAATTGCCACCCTCTGCTGCTGTCCGCCGGATAGCCCGCTCGGGTACTTGTAGGCCTGCTCGGGAATGCCGACCCTTTCGAGCAGCTCCATGGCTAGGTCCTCCGCCTCCCTCTTGGGCATTCCCTTGACCTTCATCGGGGCTAGGGTTACGTTCTCCATTATCGTCAGGTGCGGGAAGAGGTTGAACTGCTGGAAGACGAATCCAATCTCCGAGCGGACGTACTTGAGGTCGGAGACCGTCGTGTCGTCGTCTATCGTTATCCCGTCAATCTGAATGGTTCCACCGCTGTGTGGCTGGAGGCGGTTCAGGGTCCTGATGAAGGTGGACTTCCCCGAACCCGAGGGGCCTAGGATGACGATGATTTCGCCCTTCCTGACCTTTATATCCACTCCCTTCAGAGCCCAAAAGTCTCCGAAGTTTACCTTTACTCCCTCTGTCTCAATTATCATCTCATCACTATCTGTGCTCATGCTGCTTCGCCTCCTCCTTCTCTAACCAGTCCGAGGTTCTTCTCTATCTTCATAGAGATCCTCGAAAGGTAGAATGCGAAAACCCAGAACACCAGGGCGCTGACCCAGACCGGTTCGAGGAACGAGCCAAGAAAACGCAGGTCCGTATTGGGCATGTCCTTTGACAACTTGAAGAAGTCAAGGATGTTGACGATGAAGAGTAGAGTGGTGTCCTTCCAGAGGCCGATGAAGACGCTGACTATTGAGGGCAGGGTGGTCCTGACTGCATTGGGGAGCTCCACCTGCAGCTTTGTCTGCATGGGCGAGAGGCCCAGAGCCAGCGCAGCCTCCTTCTGCCCACTGTCGACTGCCTGCAACCCCCCTCTCAAGACCTCAGCAATGTAGCAGCCTCCGAAGATCCCGAACATGAGGAGCATTCTGACGATGTCCTCCGCGTTGAAGAATGGGTCCATTAGGTCGGGCATCATGAAGACAGCAAAGTACAGCCAACAGATTAGCGGGCCAGATCGGACGAGTTCGATGATGGCCACGGATGGGACGCTGAAGAACGGCTGGTCGCTCTGGCGCCCGAACGCTAGGACAACCCCGAAACCGAAACCGAGCACGCCCCCTGCCGTTGCTATGATTAGGTTGACGAAGAGTCCGCCCCACTGGGAAGCCTCTATCCCGTCCCCGGCCAGCTTGTCAAGAGTGGATGGGACGTAGGTCCCCGCGATTACTTCATCCAGCCTCAATTGTGCGGGGTCTCCTCCCAGTGACTCGGCGAGGGACTTGACTAACTCCGGGGGATTCATTATCACTAGTGCGAAGAAGAACGTCAGGACTCCAGCGATACTGACTCTGGACTTCAGTTGGTTCGCCTTGTACTCCTCGTTGATGGAGCAGTAATAGTAGGATGCACCAAACGAGGCGTAGGCCAGCAGGGAGGCGATGGTCAGTCGGATGACTGGGACCTCCCAGTGGTAGTTGATCGATGACTGGTTGTATGCGATTAGCATCATGGTGAGGGCAATGAGGGAGAATGGGACTAGGAAGCGGAGAGGTTTCTCCCCGTTGGCCCCGTATCCCGCCCCCAGGACAGCGAATGAAACGTAGAGTATCCACCACAGCCTGAAGTTCTGATTAATTCCATAGCAGTTTTCCAGATCTATGCATTGAGGGGATCCGGGCGACTGTGTCATCTGGCTAGTCATCTCGGGACCTATGAGGGCGAGGACTCTGTTCGCCCAAATGACCTCCCAGTCCGCCTCCACTAGGACGAAGTGGGTCACGTACCTGACGACTATCAGTGCTAACCAGGACGCGGTCACCCCTAGGAATGCGGCTCCCAGTGTCTTTCCTGGGGTCCACTTGATCAGAGTAGTGAGGGTCACCCACCATGCTAGGAACAGGAGGATAGAGGTTATGGTCGCGTAGAGGTAGGAGTTGAATGCGTTGGCCTGTGGGAGAAGGCGGCCGTTCACCTCTCCGCCTTCAATTGCCGTCGAGGCCATCTCGAAGAGCCCGGTCGGCAGCGGGTCGCTACCGAAAAGCGCCATGGTCAGCGAAAGGAGGATGGTAAGACCGGTGAGTTGGATGCCGTGTGTCTGTGCCCAACTGACGGAGGGTTTGCCGGACAACGACTCCTCGAACTCCAATATGGAGTTTGACCACATTTCCATCCTATCTTCTCCAGTCATATCTTCACGCTCGTCACCCTTGAGTTGTACCAGTTCATTATCGCCGAGATAGTCAGGCTACCAGCCTGGTATGTGATCAGCAGTAGGAGGAACAACGGGACTAGTTTGCCCACGTTGTTCATCATGACCAGGACCACATAGAAAATATCGGTGTAGGCCACCACTACTGCAAGGCTGGAGTTCTTCCAGACGTTCATGTACTGATTGTTCAGGAGCGGGACCATGCTTCTCAGGGCCTGAGGCAGTATCACCAGCCTCAGCCTCTGGTAGGGGTTCAGGGACAGAGAAATCGCAGCCTCGACCTGACCTCGGGGGAGGGACTGGATGCTCCCTCTCACTATCTCCGCCACCACCGAGGTGGTGAACAGGGTCAGTCCGAGCATCAAGGCAATGAAGGCAGGTGTCATCTCGAAGCCGGTTCCATCGACGATGTCCCAGCTACCTGGCGGGTCGATCGCTCCGAATGGTTCGTAGATGTCCGTGCTGTACTCTGGCCACGATATCCCGCCTGCCAGAGCGATCCCGAGTGCTATCGATAAGGCCCCGACCCAGATTGCGAACCTCTTCCTGATTCCCTCGTCGGTGTCGTCTATCTCTAGGTTGTTCATTCCGTCGTCGTCGACATTCGTACTGACGAAGAAGGCATAAATCACCATAGATATCGTGAGTAGTGACGGGACGAAGGAAGATCCGATCTGGACGATGGTCTGGGCGTCTGAAGACTTCTCAGTGGTTAAGAATGGCATCAAAGCGATAGCGCATATTACCAAAGCGACAATCAGGAACAGATCGGCCACCATTGGCTCGACCCTCCATCCCATGCTGGAGAATGGCCTCCTCACCATCCCAAGCCCAGTTGGGCTTGTGACCTTCCTCGGCTCGATTCTGTCCTGGAAGCGCAGCCAGACCCTCAGCAGCATCAGTATGGATATCGCCACGGCAACATGAGAGTAGGAGCCGAAGTTGACGAACCAAGTGCCTTCGTTGCTGATGTACGCTACCGCCTCGCTTCCCGTATCGTTTTCGGAGAGTTCCATTATGCTGTACTCGTCGATGAAGTATGGGAGTTGTGCACCCATCTGGCTTGAGATTAGGAAGAGGAGGACGGCCAAGGGGAGGTTTCTGAAGACTTCCACGTACACGGTCGCGGTGGCCGAGGCCAGCTTGTTTGTCGATAGTCTGGTGACTCCGACTATTACGCCCAGAATCGTGCAGAGGAAAATGCTCACGATGGTAACTCGGGCCGAGTTGATAATCCCGGCCTTCAGGAATATCCAACGGGAGTCCTGATTGGGTTCTGCCTCCATTGGCCACGGATTGATCTTGAACGTGTTCACCTTGTCCATGAAGTCGAACCTGACCTCCCACCTGTTGAGCATGGTTGGGTTGGTTCCGTCGTTTTGTAGGAAGATAAGCCTGAGGAACAGATAGCTAACGAATGGGAAGATTACGAAGAAGGCGAGAGCAGCGGTCCTCTTCGACTGGACCGAGGGCTTTGCCCCCTCTCTGGATAGGAGGATTGTCCATGAGATGGCCACGAATAGCGTGACGGCTGACAGGAATGCAGGGATGTCTTGGGAGACGAGTGGGAACATCGGCATGTTCACGGTGATGACGACGAAGGCAACTATGGCGGACAATGAAACGGTTGCCCCGAATCCCTCGGGCTCCGAGAGTGAGTTGCGAATGGCCCCTATGCTTGGGCGTCGAGTAATGAGAGACAGGATGTGAGGAATGTTGTTCTGGAGGAGGAGAACGGCTGCGACCAAGGCGCCTCCGAGGAAGAAGAACGGAACCTGCGTCCCGGGAGAGAACCCGAGATCTACGTAGACCATGATTACGTAGGAAAGGGCGAATGTCACGATACCGAACAGAGACGTCGAGATGCTTGACCAGTCGAAAGGCTCTTCTTGGGTTCGGCTATAATAATCTGGCCCCCTCATTAGGTTGGGAATCCTCATCACAGCCCTGAACATGTCCCTGAACTCGTTTTGTATCAATAGGAAGCAGAGCAGTATCAGACCTCCGTAGAAGGTCATCAGCTTGTTCATCGGATAGAACGCGAGGTTTGCCTGAACTCCCAGCACGGTGATGTCTCTGGACATGGACGTCAGGTAGTCTGCGGACATCCCCAGAAACTTGTTGGTGTAGAGCCAGAATAAGTAGGTCAGGACCAGGTAGGCGAGGATTCTCACTACCTCCATTATTGCCCCGATTGGGGTCGATGCCCGTGCGCGGGAGCGCGAGGCTACGCCGGAGATGGTCGCTGAGAGTTCATTGCGGAACTCGGATACGGCCATTATTCCACCTACGCTCCTCTCTGACTATTAGAATTAGTTGTGCGCCCCCGGGGGAGTTACCCCCCCAGGGGCTTACGTTTCTCCGTCTGTGCCGGTAATGCGATCAGCGCATTGCAGGCGCGTACTGGATCCCACCCTCTGAGACGAGGGCGTTTAGGGTCCCAGCGCGGGAGATTAGGCAGTCGTTCATGGCTGCCGAACCGCTGACTCCATCGTAGTCGCCAGCGCAGAAGGCGTCGTCGTAGGCCTCGCCGTAGTTTCCGGCGGCATCGAGGACGGCTTGCATCCACGTGCCCGCTAGCGGGTTCGTGGCAGTGCCCAGACCGAGGTTCTCGGTCAGAAGGCGGCAAACGCCTGGGTCGGCTGTTCCGCCACCGTCTACGGTCGCGCAGGCCTCAGTGGCCTTTGCTGCGTAGTTACCAGATGTCACGCCGTTCTCCTCAGCGGTCACCATTCCGTACCATACCCATGTCACGACGTCCTTGAAGTCGGAGTCGTAGTCTCGGGTTGCGGCGCCTAGAGGCTCCTTGGACATCAGCTCTTGAGCAATCCAGATTCCCTCTGTGGGAGCGGTCGTCCATGTAGCATCGTTGTCCAGTTGCCACTTCTTGGCAACCATTGCAGACATGTCGCCCGTGAAGGCGTCGCACTCTCCGTCTCGGAACTTCTGGGTCGCCTCAGCGGCGTCAGCCACGGGTACCGAAGTGAAGTCGATCGACCTGGAGGAGAACCAGTCCTGCATGTTACCCTCTGTGGTTGTACCGATTCCGACGCAGATGTTCGCGCCGTTCAGTCCACCAGCCGAGTTGCCTGCAGTAGCGGCGTCATACCTGTCACCGCGTACTAGGATTCCCTGCCCGTCGAAGAAGTTCATTCCGGCGAAGTCGGCGTTCAGATCAGCGTCACGGCTGGTAGTCCAGGTCGTGGTCCTGATTAGAACGTCGATGGTGCCCGAGGCTAGCTTCTCGAACCTGTCCGAACCTGACGCTGGGATGTACTCAACGTCAGTGTCTGGGTTCAGTCCAAGTGCTGCAGCCACCGCACGGCAGTAGGAGATGTCCAGTCCCGAGCGCACACCTGTGGCCGAGTCTAGGTATCCCATTCCGTACTGGGACTCCTTCACGCCGCACTTCATGGACCCACGGTCCACGATTACGTCCAGTGTGCTAGGAGTGGTGGCCTCTGCGATTCCAGCGGCCCTGCCCTCTTCTCTCGCGGCATCGACGTCTTCCTGGGTAAACCCAGAGTCGTCGCCCGCACAGCCTGCTAGGGCTGCAGTCATCATTAACAGCATCATTGTAGTAGCGAGTAATCGCTGCATGAGGCTTCTGACGCGATGTAGCAGGTATATACCTTCGCCTAGATGTAGAAAAAGCACCGTATTGGAGGTCTTTGAAGGATATAGGTGGGAGGCGGGGCGGCAAAAGCCACCCCGACCCCCGGTTTCCGAGTTTCTTAGGAGGTGATCCATCTGCAGGTTCCCCTACAGATACCTTGTTACGACTTAACCCTCCTTGTCGA
>Ga0208765_1001157_pt1 | contig 16452 bp, 14 predicted proteins | sample ETNtaG_2_FD_185783 | JGI IMG/M metagenome (GOLD analysis project Ga0208765, IMG submission 185783) | Marine microbial and viral communities from oxygen minimum zone, Eastern Pacific Ocean - ETNP201406SV203 (SPAdes) (version 2) | ecosystem: Environmental > Aquatic > Marine > Oceanic ... | reverse complement strand
GAGCACGGCGAAACTACCGGTGGCCAGCAGGGTGTAGATGACGAGGTAGGCGTAGACCGCGGCGGTGCCCCGGGCGTCGGCGGCTTGGACTCCCAACAGCAGGAAGCCGGCGTGGGCGATCGATGAGTAGGCCAGCATGCGACGGACGTCGGTCTGCAGCACGGCCACCGAGGCACCCACCACGACACTCATCCCGGCCAGCACGGCCACGGCAGGCGACCAGTCCGAGGCATGAGTCCCAAGGGCAACCACGAGTACCCGCACCATGGCGGCGAACCCCGCCGCCTTCACGCCGGCGGCCATCCACGCCACCACCGGACTGGGCGCCCCCTGGTAGACGTCGGGCGTCCAAGCATGGAACGGCACTGCGGCCACCTTGAAGGCCAGCCCCACCAGCAGCAGAGCGATGCCGGCCAGCAGCATCCCGTCCTCCAGCAGGACCACGGTGGACAGATGGTCAGCGATGAGGGCCAGGCGGGTCGACCCGGTAGCCCCGTACAGCAGGGCCATGCCGTAGAGCAGGAATGCCGAGGCAAATGCACCCAGCACGAAGTACTTGAGCGCCGCCTCCTGGGACTCGATGCGCCGCAGGTGCAGGGCGGCCAGCACATATACGGCGATGGATAGGATCTCCAGTCCCAGGAACAGGACGATGAGGTCGTCGGCCGATGCCATGACCACGCCACCGGCGGCCGACAGCATCAGGAGCACGTAGAGCTCGACTCCCGGCAGGTTCTCGCGGGCCAGGTACGGACGGGCCAGCAGGGCAGTGGCCACTACGGCCACGGCGAGCACCGCTGTGACCAGCACCGTGGACCCGTCCACGGCGACCATGCCACCCATGAAGGACCGGGGACCGGAGTCGCGGACCTCGTTCCACATAGGCGCGGTGGCCACTAGCACAGCCAGACCGGTCATGACCGTCCAGACCTGGGGCAGGGCGTCGGGAAGGCGGCGAACCACCGATGCCACGGTCAGCAGCAGCATCCCACCGGCCGACAGGAACAGCACGGGCAGCAGGGCCCACCACAGAATGTCGGGGGTGACGATGTCGGTCATCAGTGGTCGCCCCCCGCATCGTCTTGGTCGCCGGAGTCGTCCCCGGCGTGGTCGTCGCCGTGGCTGCTGCCAACGCCGCCCTCGATGTCGACACCAAAGCGGGACGTGGGCTCGTGGAAGCCTTCGACGTGCTCCTCGATGTGGGCCACCAGGGCGTCCACTGTCGGCTCCATCCGTTCGATCACCGGCTTTGGATACACACCCATGAACACGATGAGGGCCAGCAACGGCGCCATCACCAGACCCTCACGCAGGCGAAGGTCGGGCATCTCGGCATTGTCGCCCTCTGCGGGCCCGTGGAACACACGCTGGTAGGCCCACAGCAGGTATAGGGCGGCGAGGATCACACCGGCGGCGGCCAGCACGGCCCACCAGCGGTGGGCGTTGAACGCGCCGACCAGTACCAAGAACTCACCCACGAAGCCGTTCAGTCCCGGTAGGCCGATCGACGAAAGCATCACCACGGTGAACACGGCGGCCATGACCGGCGCTGCCTTCTGGAGGCCACCCAGTTCGTCGATCTGGCGGGTGTGGCGCCGCTCGTAGATCATCCCGACCAACAGGAACAGGGCGCCGGTGGACACGCCGTGGTTCACCATCTGGAGCAGGCCTCCCTCGATGCCCTCGGTGTTCAGCGAGAAGGTGCCCAGCACGATGAAGCCCAGGTGGGCGACCGACGAGTAGGCCACGAGGCGCTTCAGGTCGCGCTGCATGGTGGCCACCACCGCGCCGTAGACGATGCCGACCACACCGAGGGTCAGGAACACCGGGGCGAAGAAGTGGGAGGCCTCGGGGAACAGGTAGAGCCCGAACCGCAGGAACCCGTAGGTGCCCAACTTCAGCAGCACGCCGGCCAGGATCACCGAACCGGCCGTGGGCGCCTCGGTATGGGCGTCAGGAAGCCATGTGTGCAGCGGGAAGATCGGCACCTTCACGGCGAAGGCCAAGGCGAAGGCGGCAAAGATCCACCGGGCCGCCGTGGCGTCGATGGCCTGGGCCTCGGCAATGGCCACCAAGTCGAAGGTGATCGATGAGCCGGTGGCATCGGCGTGCAAAAAGGCCACGGCCAGGATGCCGACCAGCATGAGGGCCGATCCAGCCATCGTGTAAAGGAAGAACTTGGTCGCCGCGTACGCCCGATTGCCGTGCCCCCACCGGCCGATGAGGAAGTACATGGGCACCAGGACGACCTCGAAGCAGAGGAAGAAGACGACCAGATCCAGGGCACAGAACACACCCATCACTCCGGCCTCCAACAGGAGTAGCCAGGCGTAGTAGGCCCGGTCGTCATGGCCGGGGTCCACGGCCAGCAGGGCGATCGGGAACAGCACCCCAGTCAGCACGACCAGGAACAACGAGATCCCGTCGATGCCCAGCAACCACTGGACGCCGAGGTCGGAGATCCAGTCGGCCCTCGAAGTGAACTGCATCTCGGCCCCTTGTGAGGCATCGAAGCCCTTCAGGAGCCACAACGACATACCGCCCACCACCACCGAGGTGGCCACGGCCACCAGTTTGAGCAATTCGGGGCGCCGGCGAGGCAGGCAGACCACGAGCAGGGCGCCCACGGTGGGCACGAGCACGAGGGCCGGTAGGACAGCGAATGGAACGCCGGAAGCCGAAGCCAGCACCGACGACGACAGGGCGGCCATCAGAAGCTGCTCCTTGAAAGGAACCAGAGCACGAGGCCCACGGCCCCGAGGCCTATGCCCACCGCATAGGTCCGGACTAGGCCGTTGTGGAAGCGGCGCAGTACGCCGGCCTCCCGACGGACCAGGGTGGCCACGCCCTCGACCGCTCCGTCGACCACCCGACGGTCGAAGGCCGCCGTCGCCTCGAAACCGGCACGACCCGGACCGCCCATGAGGTTCGACACCGTGCGATCGAAGCGCCATGCTTCGGCGAGGACCGGGCGCTCGAAGACCGTGTGGTCGATGCGTCGTCGACCGTAGGCCGCCACGGCCACGGCAATGCCTACCGCCCCACCGGCTACCGCCACGACGGCCAACACCCACAGGGTCCCGGCACCGATCGACAGGTGGACCTCATTGTGGAACAGCGTGGGTTCCAACCAGTGCTCGAGGCGCTTGGTGGTCGACGAGAAGGGGAGTTGGATCAGGCCACCCAACAGGCTCAGGACGGCTAAGACGCCCAACGGAAGGGTCATGGTCCACGGCGACTCGTGGGGGTGATGGGACGCGCGGGCGGCCACCGTCTCCGGTAGTTCGTCGGCAACGGCACCGACGTACGGTGCGTCGTCCAGAGCCAGGGCGGGTAGTTCGGCGCGTGCATCGGCGGCGGCTCGCACGTCGGTGACCAGATCCTCAGCGCCGGCCAGGGCCTCGACGGCGGCGGCCAGCACGCCCTCGGCCTCGACCACGGCGGCCTCGGCGTCGGCACCGGCTGTCGTTCCACGGCAGGCCTCGGCGGCTGCCTCGGCATCGACCACTGCGGTGCGGGCGGCCTCCACAGCCTCGTCGGCTCTGATTAGACGAGCCGCCCACGCGGCGTCCACCTCGTCAGGCCGGGGATCAGCGAAGCGGCGGCGCCCGAAGAATGTCAGGACCACCTGACGCGTCATGTAGAAGGCGGTCAGGACGGCGGTCACCAGGCCAACCACCCACAGCAGCGGACTTTCGTTCCAGGCAAAGGCCAGGATCTCGTCCTTGGACCAGAAGCCGGCGAACGGCGGCACGCCGGCGATGGCCAGCCATCCGATGATGAACGTTCCTGCGGTGACCGGCATGAACCGGCGCAGGCCGCCGTAGTGAGCCATGTCCTGGTCGCCATCCATGCCATGGATGACCGATCCGGAGCCCAGGAAGAGGAGTGCCTTGAAGAAGGCGTGAGTGACCATGTGGAACACGGCGGCCACGTAGGCACCGCAGCCCACGGCCAGGAACATGTAGCCGAGCTGGCTGACCGTGGAGTAGGCCAGCACCTTCTTGATATCACGCTGAGCCACGGCGATGGTCGCCGCGAACAGGGCCGTCCCAGCACCCGTCCAGGCGATCATGGTCGGTACCCAGTCGGCAGCGTCGGCGATGACCGGGTTGATCCGGGTCAAGAGGTAGACGCCCGAGGTCACCATGGTCGCCGCGTGGATGAGTGCCGAGACGGGCGTCGGGCCAGCCATGGCGTCGGGTAGCCAGAGGTATAGCGGAAACTGGGCCGACTTGCCGATGGCGCCTACGAAGAGCATCACGGCGACGAACGTGGCCGTTGACTGGGCGACGGTGCCGGCCGCTGTGGTATCCAGCACGTCGACGTAGGCGACCGACCCAAACGTGAAGAACGTCAGGAAGATGGCGACCATGAAGCCCCAGTCGCCGATCCGGTTGGTCACGAAGGCCTTCTTGCCGGCTGTGGCGTTGGCCTCGTCGGTGAACCAGAACGAGATGAGCAGGTAGGAGCACGCCCCTACGCCCTCCCAGCCCAGGAAGGTCAGCAGGAGGTTGTCGCCCAGAACCAGCATCAGCATCGAGAAGGCGAACAGGTTGAGGTAGGTGAAGAAGCGAGGGAAATCACCGTCACCGTGCATGTACCCGATGGAGTACAGGTGGATAAGGGCGCCGACGCCCGTGATGAACAGGCACATGGTCAGCGACAGCGGATCGACCAGGAAGCCGACGTCCACCTGGAGGTCCCCGGCCGGCACCCACTCGAAGAGGGTGGTCACCGACCGTCGGTCGTGGGCGTCGCGCCCGACCAGGTCCAGGAACACCCCCGCGGTGACCAGGAACGATCCGGCCATGGCGCCGGTAGCCAGCCATCCGGCCCACGGCTCACCGAGGCGTCGACCGCCGAACGTCAACACGAGGAAGCCGGCCAGCGGCAGCGCGGGGATCAACCACACAAGGTCGAGCACGCCTAACCCCCGAGCACCGAGAGGTCGTCGGCGGTGGCCCCCTGGCGGCGGCGCATGATGGCCACGACGACGGCCAGGCCGACCACGACCTCAGCGGCGGCCACGACCAGTACGAAGAACACCGAGAGTTGTCCGCCGAGGTCACCCAATTCGGCTCCGAGGCTGACGAAAGTCAGGTTGACGGCGTTGAGCATCAATTCGACGCACATAAACATGACCAGCGGGTTGCGGCGGATCAGCAGGCCGACCGCCCCAAGCGAGAACAGCACAGCGCCCAGTGCCAGGTACCAGGTGGTGGTGACGACCATCAGGCGTCTCCTCCCTCGATCGACTCGGTGGAGGCGATGTCGAGCTCGGTGTCGGAATCGACGCTGGACCGTTCCTCAGTGGCGCCGGGAGGTTCTTCCGCTGTGGCCACTACGACCACGGGTAACGGGTGGAGCGCACCCTTGACTGTGCGGGCCAGTACCACGGCGCCAACCACGGCCACGGTCAGCAACAGGGCTGTCAGCTCCACGGCGAACACATAGTCGGTGAAGAGGGCCTCACCGAGGCGGCGGGTGTTGTCGGCCCCGTCGCCCAACGGGGCGGTCCGGCCGAGAGCGCCAGTTGGACCATCGGTGGCCACCAGGAGAAGGGTGAGCAGCAGGCCCATCAGCGATGCGCCGATCACCGCAGCCAGCGGGCGCTGTCCGACGATGGGCTCCACGCCGAGGTCCTCGGCCCGATCCACGCCCAGCAGCATGATCACGAACAGGAACAGGATGACCACCGCTCCGGCGTAGACGATGACCTGGACCGCGGCCAGGAACGTGGCGTCCTGAAGGACGAACAGCACAGCCACGCCGAACAGGGTCTGAACCAGGAACAAGGCGGCGTGCACCGGATTGCGGGCCACTAGCACGCCTAGGGCGCCGACCAGCACGATGGCCGCGCTGATGAGGAAGACGGTGGCGTCCATCAGGTCCCAACCGACCCTTCCTGATCGGTATCGGTCCCCGGGTCGAGCTGGCCGACCTCGGGGGCCCGTACCCCGTGGCCCAACTCACCGGACCACGACACCCGACCGGAGTACGAGGCGTCACCGCTGGGCGACGTGGCCCGCATCCACCCCGACGTCATCTCGTCGTCGCCGGGTCGCCAGTCCTCCCAGGGGAGGTGCTGGGGTTGGCCCGTGGAAGCGTCAACCACCAGCTCGTCCTTGGTGTAGACGGCGTCGGACCGATTAGTGAACGAGAATTCGAACAACTTGGACTCGGTGATGGCCTCGGTCGGGCAGGCCTCCACGCACAGGTCGCAGTGGATGCAGCGCAGGTAGTTGATCTCGTAGACGAAGCCGTACCGCTCACCGGGAGACACCGGCTCGTCGAGCGGGTTGTCGGCGCCGCGGACGTAGATGCACCTGGCCGGACAGACGCCGGCACACAACTCGCACCCGATGCACTTCTCCATGCCGTCCTCGTACCGGTTCAGCACGTGGCGGCCATGCAGCCGGGCGGGCTTGGGTCGCTTGTCAGCCGGATACGAGGTGGTGACCCGCTTCTCGAACATCTTGCGAAACGTGACGGCGAAGCCGCGGAAATAGCCCATCAGCGGAGCCCTCCCGGGGTCGGCGAGTCGTCATGCTCGGGGAACGCGTCGGCCAAGCGCTCAGCCCTGGCCTTGGACACCGCACCGACCAGGAGCGCCGCGCCCCCCGCCATCACGGCCATACCGACCAGCACCACCGGCACCACCGGCCAGCCCCGGTCATCGGCCACGCCCATGGCCCCGATCAACAGGAACCATCCCAAGGCCACTGGGATGAGCACCTTCCAGCCCAGATCCATGAGTTGGTCGTAGCGCAGCCGGGGCAGGGTGGCCCTCAGCCACACGAAGCAGAACAGGAAGGCAAAGACCTTCAGGCCGAACCAGAACACCGGCCACACCCAACCCAGGGTGTCGGTCAGGATCGGGCCGGCCGGGCCACCCAGGAACAGGGTGACGGCGATGGCCGACATGGTGATCACGTTCATGAACTCGGCCAGGAAGAACAGGGCGAAGCGCAGCGAGCTGTACTCGGTGTGGAACCCACCGACCAGCTCCTGTTCTGCCTCCACCAAATCAAATGGCGGTCGGTTCAACTCGGCGGTCCCGGCCACCAGGAACACCAGGAAGGGCACAACCCCGGTGGTCAGTACGTTCCAGTTGCCCGTCACCTGGCTGGCCACGATGTCGTGGGTGGACAGTGAACCGGAGGTCAGGAAGACCGTGGCGATGGCCAGGCCGAGGGCCGCCTCGTAGCTGATCATCTGGGCTGACGCCCGGACAGAACCCAGCAGCGGGTACTTCGAACCTGACGACCAACCGGCCAACATCACGCCGTACACGGCGATCGACGACAGGGCGAGGAAGAACAGGACGCCCACCGGCGGGTCAGCCACCTGCAGGTAGGTGCGTTCACCGAACCACGTGACAGCGCCGTCCCCAGAGGAAAAGTCTCCGCCGATGGGGACGATGGCGAATACCAGGAAGGCCGGCACCAGCGACAGGTAGGGCGCCAACTTGAAGATCACCCGGTCGGAACGATCCGGGATGAGGTCCTCCTTGAAGAACAACTTGATGCCGTCGGCCAGCGTCTGGAGGATGCCGAATGGTCCGGCCACCGCCGGGCCGATCCGGTTGTGCATGTCGGCCACGAGCTTGCGTTCGAACCAGATCATGAGCATGACCGAGACCAACAACAGGGTGAAGGCCACCACGACTTTCAGGAGCACGATCCCGACGATGCCCGGGTCCAGGTCCCCGCTGAGCAACGGGTCAACGGCCAGTACGACGGTGTCTACGGCAGTCATCGGCGTCCCACCCGTACCTCGGTCACTGGCGCCGTGGCGTCGACCAGTGCGGTGGCTACCACGTCGGGCTGGTTAGCCCGCAGGTGCACTGTCCCCCGAGCCACGCCGGCGTCGGCTACGACCACGACCTGAATGGTGTCTCGGGCACTGATCAGGTCGACGACTTCGCCGTCGGCGATGCCGTGACGGGCCAGATCGGTGGGTTCCAGGCCGGCACGGGTGCCTGGCGCCAGACCGGCCAGGGACGGACTGTGGGACGTCAGTACTCCGGCGTCGTACATGGACCTATCGACCACTAGGCGCAGGCCATAGCCATCGCGACCCGGCACGCTGGTAGGTGCGGGTCGATCGGTGACCAGCAAGCCTTCCACGAGAACCCCCTCCCGAGTGGCCTCGGCAAGGGCCTCCGGCGTGATCCCGACGTGTATGGGCGACACCTCGCCCAACTCGGCCAGTACGTCGTCCACCAACGTGAACCCCAGGTCGGTGCCTAGTCGTTCGGCCAACTCCACCGCGATCGCCCAATCGGGACGAGACGTGCCCGGCGAAGTCACCTTGCGGGCCACCACGCTGACCCGGCCTTCCAGGTTGGTGAAGGTGCCGTCCAGTTCCGTGGAGGCCACCGCTGGCAGGACCACGTCGGCCCGGGCCACCGTGTCGGTACCGAACAGGTCAACGGCCACCACGGTGCCGACCCCGGCCAGGGCCTGTTCGGCTAGGTGGCGGTCGGGCACGTCAGCCAGCAGGTCGGCACCCAGTAGGACGAGAACGTCGACCTCGCCGGCGGCCGCGGCGACCAGGGTGCCCAGTGTGTCGCGACCGGTCTCGGTGGGGAGGGTCGGCCACGCGCCCGAGACCCGGCCGGCATCGGCCAGCGTCGTCCGACCGGGCAGGAGCCCTGGGGCCAGGCCCATGTCCAGGGCACCATGAACGTTGCCCCGGCGGAGTAGCGACAGGAACGTCGCCTCGGGCAGGTGATCGTGCAGGGCCAGTGCGGCGTCCACCACGGGACCGGCCGCCTCGGCCAGCGAGGGACGTCCGAGCAGCACGGTGATCGACGAACCGTCGGCGGCTGCGGCGGCCAGCATGGCCCCGACGTCGGCTAGTTGGTCAGCCGACAGACCGGCCGATCCAGCCGGTGGCCTGGCACCGAACAGGCCGGCAACCACGCCGGCCGCGTCGCCCGGGGTGACACGCAGGGAGTGGGTGGCATACTGGCTCAACCCGGTGCGCCGCGGCGTCAGTTCAATCAGGGTCGCACCGTCGTGGACTACGGCGTGCCGGAGTCGTAGGAACAATGCCCCCAACTCCTCTTTTGGGTCGGGACCTAGCAGCACGATCGTCCCACCCGGGGTGCACGCCCGGTCAATGGTGGCCCGCGGCAGACCGAGCACCACTTCGGCGGGCAGACCATCGCCCAACTGGGCGTCCACGTGGTCGGTACCCAGCACGCCCTTGGCCAACTTGGCCCAGGCGTACTGCGACTCGTTGGTCATCCGGGCGCCACCCAACACGGCAATCCGACCGGCCGGCGCGGCTAGCAGGGCCGCAGCAGCGACGTCGAGGGCCTCGTTCCAAGGTGCGGCCACCAGCGAATCACCATCAGGCCCCCGGTTGCCCAGGCTGTCGCCGCGAAGCATCGGCGAGGTGAGGCGGTCCGGATGGTCGTAGGCCTCGAAGACGAATCGTTCCTTGTCCGACAACCACCCCCAGTTGACGGCATCGGCATCCACGCCCTGGAATCGCAGCACCCGATCATGCGACGACTGCACGGCGATCCGGCTGCCCACGCTGTCGAGGGTGCTGGTCGACTCCACCTCGTCGAGGTCCCAGGGGCGGGCCTTGAAACGGTAGGGGGTGGCTGTCAGCGCACCCACCGGACAGATCTGCACCGTGTTACCACTGAAGTAGGAAGAAAATGGCTGCTCGGGGAAGGTGTTTACCTGGGTCTGACCGCCCCGGTCCATGAAGTGAATGAGTTGGTCGCCCGCCACCTCGCCGGCGAACCGGGTGCACCGGTCGCAAAGGATGCACCGCTCACGGTCCAGTTGGACGTTGTTGTTGACAGGAATCGGTTTCTCGAAGTGCCGCTTTTCCTCAACGAACCGGCTCTCCCCCGGGCCGAAGGCCATGGTCTGGTCCTGGAGGGGACACTCGCCGCCCTTGTCGCAGACCGGGCAATCCAGCGGGTGGTTGACGAGCAGGAACTCCAGCACCCCGTCCTGGGCCTTACGGGTCCGTTCGGATTCGGTGTCAACGGTCATCCCGGGTGCACACTCGAGCATGCACGAGGGCTGCAAAGCGGGGCCCCGGCCGGTATCGACCTCAACGAGGCACATGCGGCACATACCAACCGGCTTCATCCGGCTGTGGTGGCAGAACCTCGGGATGTAGGTGCCCGCACGTTCGCAGGCGTCGATCAGCAGTTCGCCGGGGCGGGCGGCCACCGTCTCGCCGTCCACCTGTATCTCGACGACCGGTATCTCCACTGCATCGGAACTCATGAGCCGGCCTCCGCTGCGGGGACTGCGGCTGCCACCGGGATGCCGTCACCCCGGGTGATCCGTGCCTCGAACTCGTGGCGGAATCGTCGGATTGTCGACGTGATGGGCGCCACCGAGGACGGCCCCAACGGGCAGATGGTGGTCTGCCGGGGCGGGAAGGGCACGGCGTCCAGCCCCTCATCGGCGTGGGAGGCCACCGGGTACGGCCCGGGGCTGATGTTGTCGCCCACATCCAGCAGCAGGTCGATGTCAGATGGACGACCATGGCCGTTGAGGATGCGGGCCAGGATCTTTTCCTCCCAGCTGGTTCCCTCCCGGCAGGGCGAGCACTTGCCGCACGACTCCCGGGCGAAGAACCGCACCATCCGGTGGCAAGCCTTCACGGCGTCGGTGGTCTCGTCCATCACGATGATGGCGCCCGATCCGAGCATCGAGCCGGCAGCACCCACCTCGCTGGCCTCCAGGGGCAGGTCCAGGTGCTCGGCAAAGAACCAAGGGGCGGACCCGCCGCCCGGGATGAACATCTTCAACTCGTGGCCGTCGCGGATGCCCTGGCAGTACTCCTCACCGTAGAACAGGTCACGGAAGGTGGTGATGCCCTGTTCCACCTCGTAGACGCCGGGTCGGACCACGTGGCCCGAGATGGCGAACATGCGTGTACCCGGCGAGGCCTCTGATCCCATCTGGCGGTATGCGGCGGCCCCGTTGGCCATGATCCACGGAACGTTGGCCAGGGTCTCCACGTTGTTGACGATGGTTGGTTGTCCGTACAGCCCGATGGCAGCCGGGAAGTAAGGCGGCTTCAAGCGGGGCATGCCTCGGTTGCCCTCCAGGCTCTCGATGAGCGCCGTCTCCTCGCCCACGATGTACGCGCCGGCGCCCCAGTGGAGCGTGATGTCGACCGAGAACTGCGTCTCCAGCACCTCTCGGCCGACATAGCCCGCGGCGTAGGCCTCGTTGAGTGCCGCGGCGACGCGCTCCTGGGCCAGGGCCATCTCGCCCCGGACATACAGGAAACACTGCGTCAGGCCGAGGGCGTAGCAGGCAATGAGGCACCCCTCGATCAACTGGTGGGGGTCGCGTTCCATGAGGAGTCGGTCCTTGTAGGTACCGGGCTCGCTCTCGTCGCCGTTGACTACCAGATACCGGGGCCACACGCCCTCGGGGCAGAAGCCCCACTTGACGCCGGCCGGGAAGCCCGCCCCTCCGCGGCCTAGCAGTGTGGCCTCGCGTATCTGGCCGTGGACGTCGTCAGGGGCCATGGCCAGCGCGGCCCGGAGGCCCTCGTAGCCGCCGGTGGCTAGCGACCGCTCCAGGGTGAACGAGTCCTCGTGGCCGAAGCGGGAGGTCACGACCGTCGGTCCGCCGTTGTCGACGTAGCCGGCGGCGTGGGGGACGTAGGTGCCCGTCACGATGCCCCCTCCGTCGCCGTCGTGGAGGGCGGCATCCATGACGGGGGCCCGTTGACCTGCTCAGGTGCCACCACGCCGGCCACGCGATCGGCGGTCACATGCTGGCGAACCCGGCCCAGCGTGCCGTGCTCGGGCAACTCTCCGCCGTCGCCGGCCGCGCCGCGTTCCAGCGGGCTGCGCCCGGCACGGATGTCGGCCACCACCTCATTGAGGATGTCGACGTCGGCCCGGTGGAAGTATCGGTAGTTCACGGTGAAGCAGGGCGCCTCGGTGCAGGCGGCCACGCACTCCACATCCTCGACGGTGAACAGGCCGTCGTCGGTGGTGCCACCGGCCCGGACCCCGAGCGTCGACTCGACATGGTTCAGTAGCTCCTCGCCACCCAGTAGCTGGCAGGACACGTTGGTGCAGACGTTGACGACATACTTCCCGACGGGATGGAATTTGAACATCTCGTAGAAGCTGGCGGTTCCCAGCACCTCGGCGGCCGTGGTGCCCGTCAACTCCGCTATCTCGGTCATGGCGTCAAGGGTGACCCAACCCTCCTGCTCTTGGGCCAGGTGGAGCAGCGGGATGACGGCCGACTTGGGCTTCGGGTATCGGGCCAGGATCTCGCGGGCTGTCCGCTCGTTGGCCGCGTCGAACCAGCTCACCGATCGACCTCCCCCATGATCGGGTCGACCGACGACACGACGGCCACGCCATCGGCGATAAGGCCACCCTCCATCAGGTGCGGAAGGGTCTGCAGGTTCACGAAGCTCGGTCCCCGGATGTGCATCCGGTATGGCTTCGGTCCCCCGTCCGACACCAGGTAGCACCCCAGTTCGCCACGGGGGGACTCCACCGCGGCGTAGGTCTCGCCCTCAGGCACATGGAAGCCCTCGGTGAAGATCTTGAAGTGGTGGATGAGGGCCTCCATCGACTCGTCGATGCGGGCCCGCGGCGGTGGGGTGACCTTCTTGTCCTGGGTACGGAAGTCTCCGTTGGGCATTAGGTCCAGGATCTGCTCAGCGATGCGCAGTGACTCACGGATCTCGTTGAGCCGGATGGCGAACCGGTCGAAGGAGTCCCCGTGGGTCCCGACGATCACGTCGAACTCCACCTCGTGGTAGGCGAGGTACGGCTGGTCACGGCGTAGGTCCCAGGCATAGCCGGTGGACCGCAGGATCGGGCCGGTGGCCGACAGGGCGAGGGCCTCAGCCGGGGTCATGACCCCCACTCCCTGCAGGCGCTCCCGGAAGATTGGCTGCCCGGTGAGCAGGGCGTCGTACTCGTCAAGACGGGGCGGGATCAGCTCCAGAAGCCGACGCACGTCGTCTCGCCATCCGTCGGGGAGGTCGGCGGCGACGCCCCCGGGGCGGATGTAGTTGTGATTCATCCGGAGGCCGGTGACCTTCTCGAAGAAGCGCAGGACCTCCTCGCGCTCGCGCCAGCCGTAGATCATCATCGACACGGCACCTAGGTCCATGCCGTTGGTGGCCTGGAACAGCAGATGGGAGGCAACACGGTTCAACTCGCACATGAGCATGCGGATCCACGTGGCCCGGGGTGGCACGTCGATGTCCAGCAATTGCTCGACGGCCAACGAGAAGGCCAGTTCGGAGAACAGCGGTGCGGCGTAGTCCATCCGGGTGACGTTGGTCGGACCCTGGAGGTAGGTCAGGTCCTCGGCGGTCTTCTCCATACCCGTGTGGAGGTAGCCGATGACCGGCTTGGATCGCAGCACGGTCTCGCCCTCCATCTCCAGCATGAGTCGGAGCACCCCATGGGTGGAGGGGTGGGACGGCCCCATGTTCAGGATCATCCGCTGGTCCCCGGCGTCCCCAGTGGGCGGGTCATCGGGGTCGCCGGCCAGGACGGCGGCCTCGGCCTCGCTCAGTCGGAGCACGGCGCTGGAGTCGTCGCGGCGCAGGACGCGCTCGGCTGAACCCAGGTGGACGGCCGACTCGCCAGCCGACTTATCCGTCCCCTCATCCACGGGGGAGGTCGTCACGTCGGTCATCGGGCGGCCGGAGCGTCCTTGAACTGGACCGGGATGCGACCGATGGCCACGTCGCGGCGCAGCGGATGGCCCACCCAGTCCTCGGGCATCAGGATCCGGGTGTGGTCGGGATGGCCGTCGAAGGCGACACCCACCAGGTCCCAGGCCTCGCGCTCCATGGCCTCGGTCCCCGGGAAAAGGTCAAACAACGACGGCACTACCGGATTGGCCTCGGGCACCTGGGCTCGCAGGCGTACCCGTCGCCCGCCGGCATGGTCGATGAACGAAGCCACCACCTCGAACCGTTCAGGGGACACGCCCTCGGGCAGGTCGATCCGACCGGGATGGGCCGAGTAGTCCACGGCGGTCACGTCGATGGCCATGCAGAACCCGTCGGCCTGCAGCGCCCTCACGGTCTCCAGCCACTGGTCCACCTCAGGGTGTAGGACGGTCTGGCCGGTCGCCTCCACCACCGGAACCCCGTACCGGGTCGGACCAACGGCAACAGGCTCCTCAACGACAGGTTCCTCAGCAGCCGGCTCCTCGACCACGGGTTCCTTACTCATCGGGACCCCAGTTCCACGGCCTGGACGGTCTCGACCGAAGTCACCGGCGGGTCGGTGTGGATGGCCGCACCCCCGTCGTTGGCGTCGCGGCGGCGGGTCAACTCACCGCTCTGGATGTTGTCGTGCAGAGTCAGGATGGCATGCATGAGGGTCTCGGGACCCGGGGGGCAGCCAGGTGCATAAACGTCGACCGGCACGACCTGGTCGACACCCTGGACGATGGCGTAGTTGTTGAACATTCCACCGCTGGAAGCGCACACGCCCATGGAGATGACCCACTTCGGCTCCATCATCTGGTCGTAGATCTGGCGCAGGATCGGCGCCATCTTCTGGGACACTCGGCCGGCAACGATCATCAGGTCGGCCTGACGGGGTGACGCCCGGAAGACCTCCATGCCGTAACGGGCCAGGTCGTAGTGGGCGGCACCCGTGGCCATCATCTCGATGGCGCAACAGGCCAGGCCAAAGGTGGCCGGCCAACAGCTCCGGGCCCGTGACCACTTGACGAGGTCCTCGACGCGGGCTGTGACGAAGTTGTGCTCAAGGCCCTCGAGGCCGTCGGAAAGCACGTGGGAGACGTCACCCACGCCGGGAATGCGAGCCATCAGGCGGCCCGGTCCCCACCAGCAATCTGGTCCCGACCTTCCAGGCCGACCTCACGGACGCCCGCACGACGAATGGTCGAAGAGGCGGTCCGGTACGGGGAGACGGCGTGGCGAACCCGCCGCAACGGCCCCCACTCGAGGGCGCCGTTGCCTATCAGGTACACGAACGACTCGAACACGGCGGCAGAGAAGATCAGCACGGCCACCAGGCCGAACAGGCCGAGGCCCTCATGGGCAATGGCCCATGGGTAGAAGAAGATGATCTCAATGTCGAAGACGATGAAGATCATCGCCACGAGGAAGAAGCGTACGGGGAAGCGTTCCGGCGCCTCCCGACCAGGAATGATCCCGCACTCGTAGGGCGCGGCCTTGCGGTCGTTGGGACTCCGGGGTGCCAGAAGGCGCGAGGCGACGAAACTGAGCGCGGCGAACAGGAACGCCAGGATCAGGAGGACAACGATGGGCAGGTACTGGCCAAGCACGTCACTCGCTCCCGGTCTCACCCGTGACCACAGAATTGGTCACGGACTCAAGCCCTACTGGTCTCGAACTCCCTGCGCCGCTCCATGAGCTCCTTGTCCCGCACGTGGAGCCAGTAGCAGAGGGCCAGGAAGACCAGCAACGATCCAACGGTGACCAGCGCAGGCCGCAGGCGAACCCAGCCCAGGTCGCGGATCATCACTACCGACACGACCGGCTCGGCAGGGTCAACCACCGGACGTGGAGGCGCCTCACCGGCGGCCACCTCCTGACGGAGCACCCCCTGGAGCTGCACCACTGTGTAGCGGGTCGGGTGGGTGAGGCGAGCCGAGCTGGTGATCCAATGGCTGATCCGGTCCCAACGGTTCGGGTCGTCGGTCAGCGAGGGCTTGCCGCCCATGGTGTAGGCGTCGAGCAGTTTGTAGTCGGCGGAGCTGGCGAACCCGAGGTCGGGGTGGGCCAGAACGTCGGCGGCCGCCTGAGCCTGGGCATCGCCGGCCTCGCTAGTGGCCAGGAGACGCCATGGGCCAAGGGCCCGGAGTCCGGCCGCATCGGTGACGTTGCGAGCCACGGCAGCTAGCTCGGAGCGGGTAATGGTCTCGTTGCGCAATTGCCGGTCGGCCTGTAGAGCACCAAGCTCGTCAGCCGAGAGGTCGGGGTTGTCCACGGCGCTGGGCAGCGTGTCGAACTCGGCCACGGCAACGGCATCACCCGACGCGACCACCAGCTCGTAGGCCGATGGCATCTCATCCGAGTTGGGCAACCCACGGGCATCGTGCAGTCCGCTGGCCCCTAGATCGCCCACATTGATGTCGATGGTCTTCCAGCTCGGAGCGTCGCCCTTCCAGCCGGAGCCGTACATCCACCAAGCACTGCCCAGGATCACCATCCACCCCATGAGGGCGGCGGCCGACATCAGGGTGGCCAGTCGGACGCCCGAGTTGGTGGCCACGACCAGCCACACCGAGCCCATGAGGACGACGAAGCCGGTGACAACAGTGAGGATGCCCCGGATCTCGGGGTCCCATGCCAAGCCGGCCAGCATGACGAGGCTGTCCATCAGAGGCTCCTCTCATACGCCACGATGGCGGCGATCTGCTCCGGGGTGAGGATGCGGGACCGCACGACCGTGCCGATCACGTC
>Ga0208765_1001155_pt1 | contig 16466 bp, 25 predicted proteins | sample ETNtaG_2_FD_185783 | JGI IMG/M metagenome (GOLD analysis project Ga0208765, IMG submission 185783) | Marine microbial and viral communities from oxygen minimum zone, Eastern Pacific Ocean - ETNP201406SV203 (SPAdes) (version 2) | ecosystem: Environmental > Aquatic > Marine > Oceanic ... | reverse complement strand
ACACTCCAATTTACATTAGGACCTGATGTACGTTCGCAAAATATTCAACTTCCTATAATGAGAATTAATTCAAACATATATGGCAAAGAATTCATGTGGCCGTGGCTAAAAAATAATTGGAAAAAAATTCTCAAAAAGGCTGGTAAAGGAAACCCATTATTAAAAAGAGTCGTTGAAAGCATTGGAAATATTCTAGATTCAAGTCAAGAGAAAGAAGTTAGAAAATTTTTCAAAAAGAATCCAGTACGTGGAACTGAAATGACATTAGAACAGATGTTAGAGCGTGTACGAATACACTCAAAATTTCTTTCTAATTTACAAAAAGAATTTGCATAAATGTCATCAATAAAAAAAACATCGATTGTAATAACTGTCGCAATCATTGTTGCAGGAATCGCATTTAGCATATCAGATCAAATCATTACAAAAGAATCTCACATCTTGGATCAGATTGAATTTGATGCAGTTTATTTGGAAAGTGAGCAAACTGTAGAAATACTGTTTATAGACAAATCTAATAAAACCCAGTTTGCAGTTTTAGAGATTTTGGGGATGGATGTGACGTATCATAAGGAATACCTTTTTGATGACAAATCAATATTTACTGAAGAAATGTATCTAGAAACAATTCCGAAATATGGGTGGAAGACAACTCCTGTCACTCTGGAAATTCAGCATTCTGAATTTGGAAAAATTGGACTGAAAACTGAAATTTATGAGTTAGATCAACCTAAACCTAAAATCATAATTGAGGAAAAGTAGTTATTTTTCTAATTCAACCTTAAGATTTCTAAGTGATGAAACATAAAACTGTGAAAGAAATTTTGTAAATGTGTTAAAATCAGACTTTTCTTCATTACTTGAAAAATATGATTCCCAAACTATCTTAACACCACTTTCAATTTTATTCATGGAAATTGTTGCGTGGTATGAATCTAATGGTAAGCCGGATGTTGCAATGTATGAGAAGTGTTTTTTTGGGTGCCAGCCTACAATGCGTTCTTCAACATTAGAACCATCTTCAAATGAAATTAATCTTATTGCACCAACACCACGTTTCTTTTGAGAAAGAAATTTGGTTGATTTATGATTTTCAAGCCAATTTAATGAAGAAATTTTACTGAGATAGTTCCAGGTATTATCGATATCAGTTCTAACTACAACACTTTTTTTAATAAAACCTGTTTCCATTTGTAATGAAATATCTATCAAATCTATATATGCGATCTGTTATTGCCTTACTACATGGTCTTTGGTTGGGGTAAAAAAAAGCAAGTTGTCCAAGAAGCAAGTGATGAATTAGTAGTACCTACACATAAGGAAGTAACATTACAGGGTATACCAGATCTGCTTGGGGATATAACAAACCTACGACAGAAAACACTCGTTGCTGAAGTTAAATCATTTCAAAAAAGAATTCAGTCTGATAGTAAGATATTGTTATCCATTGCCGATGAGCTTGGAAAAGATACTCTAAATACATCCGATATGGATCCACATCTTGAAATACTTGTTAATCGTGGAAAAAAGGAAGTCATATCATCAATACAAAATGAATTTAGAATAGATTCTACTAGCGTTGATTCATTTGAAAAAGTGATAAATTTTCAAAAAAATGCATCACGAGGAATTAAAAAAGTTGGTGATATGCTAGGTAAACACTCACGCGTAATACACATTTTTGCCAAAAAATATGCAAAAAAACTAAAAGACGATCTCAAAATACTTACAGATAATCTAACTGAAGTAAACACATTAATTTCAAATTATCACTTGAACCAAGAATTATTATCGGATATTAAACACTCGTTAAATAATTTTGCAGATATGAAAAGGGATATCGAAAAACAAGAGCGAAGAAAGTCACAGTTAAAGAATTTAGTGGAAGATGAAACAAAGAATCAAACAAATTTAATGAAAGAAATTGAAGAAATGAAATCATCATCTGAGTATAAAAAATTTCTAGAGATTAAAGATAATATCACCACATTATTAGACGAAGAAAAATCATTAAAAAATAAAATTGGGGAGCAATTCATTAAGATATCTCGACCATTAAACAAGTACGTTTATGTTTCATCGCTTGACAAACCATTAAAAATTATGGCGGAGCGGTTGGCTTCATCACCATATGATGTTATATCTGAAACGAATGAATCTGGTATCAAAACAATTCTAAATTCAGTTAGATCTGGAATTGAATCTGGTTCAGTGTCTGTAAAAGATATTGAAAAATCTAAACAGGCTATAACCGACATGCAGGATTTAATCCCAAAATTAATTGAACAAAAAGCTGTATTTGTCACAAAACAAACTAAACTAAATGATGATCTGCATATTTTTGATAATGATAGACTACTGAAATCGGTAAAAAGTCTGGAGAAATCTAAACTAAACATATTGGATGCAGAATCCAAAATATCTTTAATTCAAGATCAGATTGATTCTAGTAAGAATTCAATTCATGACATGATCTCAAAACTGGAATTAAATCTAAAGCAGGCTTCATCAATATCTTACAAAATAGCATATACTGAAAATGATCTTTAAAACTAAAAAAATAGAGAGAAGTGTAACATTAACAAAAGAATCTCAGGAAGGAATTCTATCTTATTGTAAAATGAATCATCCAAATGAGATGGTTCTAATTTTAAAAGGAAAATCAAAAAAAGGAAATGTTTTAGTCGAGAGTCTAGTCATTCCACCATTTTCAGAAACAGGTCCAACATTTGCTGGCTTCCCATCAAGTTTTTTACCACTTGATTTGAGCTATATAGGAATGGCACATTCACACCCAGAAGGCTCAGCAGACCCATCATTGGAAGACCTGAATAATTTTTTTGGGTTAGTATCAGTTATTGTAAAATCACCATATAATGAAGAAGACATATTTGCTTGGGATAGCTCGGGAAATGCAATACCAATTTCAGTTACTGAAGAACAGAATGAAAACTAAAAATTTCTGACAAAACCTTATATTTAAATTCCAACTAGAATGTTCATCTTGATTAATTACAAGTCATATTTGATATTTTTATTTGCATCTTTGGCTGTAAGTATTGGTTTACAAATGGTTTTACCATTTCCTTACGGTTTAGGCGCAGCATTGGCAATATTTATTGCATTTCCAATTTTACTAAGAAGACGAATGATGAACCGTATGAGAGGTGGATTTGGAGACAGTTCACGTAGCTCTGGTGGTTTTGGAAGCGGTTTATTCGGACAGAATAATGACAGTGGCAGCAAAGTAAAATATGAATGTCTAATATGTCACAAAGTATACAATGCAAGAGAATGCCCTAGATGTGGCTCCACCATGAAACGTGCAATGTTTTAGTAGTGTTGAGATGGCAAATACACAGTTATCATTAGATATTATACGTAAAAAAGTTCTTTTTCATAATTCTATTGATATCTGGATTTCTGCATGTGATGAAAAAAATATTGATTGGTTTAATACTGAAAATTATAAAAAATTTATTTCATACTTGTTAAAGAATAATTTGCATTTGAAGGCATTTACTTTGTGTGCACATGAAGCAGGTGCAACTGAAGAGAAGAAAACAAAATTTGCTGACACACTAGCTGAAACAAAGGATTCGGATCCTAACTCCGCTACATATACTATCAAATTAAATGACATAACGATCGACGTGATTAGAAAATTTACTTTTGAGAGTTAGTTATCTTTTTAGTTTTGGATTAATAATCGAATCAAGTGCATTTCCTATAAAGACGAATGCAAGACCAGTTATCGCAATTAGTAGTCCTGGCGGAACTATCCACCACCAAAATCCTTGAGCTGCAGCACCATATGTATTTGCATCATGAAGTATCTGTCCCCATGTTGGAAATGACGGATCCCCTAATCCAAGAAAACTAAGACCTGCCTCTGTTGTAATTGCAGCTGGAACAGAAATTGCAATACTAGCAAATGTGTATGGGAGAAGCTGTGGTATTATGTGCCTAAATATGATCCTTCTATCTTTCTGACCCATAATTTTTGCAGCCTCAACATATTGCCTGGTCTTAATCTGTAATGACATACTTCTTGAGACTTTAGCCACTCCAACCCAACTGAATATCATTAAAAATCCAATCATCAGGAAAATACTGTTACTGATTGTCACTGCTAGTATTATTAGAAATGGGAGTGCAGGCAATGCATAGATTACATCGTTGAAACGCATCATGGTTTCATCAGTTTTTTTACCTTTATATCCAGAATATACACCATAAACTAATCCAGCAGTGACAGAGCCTATCGCAACAGACACTCCAATAAATAATGCAAGTGGAGTTCCCCAAAGAAGACCTACTGCCAAATCTCGTCTTAATTCGTCAGTACCCATAAGACCGAATGCCTTACCGCCCAAAATAATTCTAGAATCAATAACTTCACTTTTGCTATTTACACCATACATGTTTATCACAAACGTGTATTTTCCTTTCAAAACTTTGTTTTCAATCACATCAGAAAATATTACATCCATTACACTTTTTTCTGAAATATCAAATGCAAAAATATTTTCTTTCATCATAAGATTATTTTTTATCATTTTATCAGTTGAAAAAATTCTTTGTTTGTAAACAGTTTCATCTTTAGAATATGGAAGAGATGTCGTTAATAGATTAATTTCTTTTCCATCAGGACGAAATATATCAACTGTAATTAAATGAGAATCTGTATATTTGGTTTGAAATTCATAAACAAAGTCACTTGGAAAGTCATCAAATTCAAAATTTACAAGAAATTGCTGTGATGATAAATATACATTACCAGAATTACTTTGAAACATTTCTGGTTCTAAAATTTTATGTTCCGGGGTTTTTTCGTCTGTAAAATAATTTACCCAGATTGGTATTGATGTTTTTGGATAACCTAACCATTTTTCTGGATTATTCCATTCTTGGAATGTAGATGCTGGAATAGTTATTACAGCAATAATAGAAATTGTGATTAAGATAGCAATAATTGTAATTCCAGCTATTCCAAGCGTGCTTTTTGCAAATTCACGTTTAATATCTTCACCGGAGATGCTACTCATGTCCAGTCCTCACACGTGGATCAAAGTAACCATAAAGTAAATCTGCTATAAATATACTAATTAAAAATAGGACTGTCAGTACATATGTAGAGCCAATTATTACAGGGAGGTCCATCACACTAATTGCTTCAAAATACAATCTTCCCATACCTGGCCAGTCAAATACAGCTTCAGTGATAATTGCGCCACCTAAAGAACCTGAAAGACTAAGTGCAAGGATTGTCACAATTGGTGGTGCTGCATTTTTTAGTGCATGCTTGTATATGATTTTCTTTTTATTAATTCCCATAGTTTTTTTTGCAGTGATAAAATCTTCTTGCATTATTCCAACCATGAAATTTCTTACTAAATATGCCCATGAACCAAATCCAATCAATACAATTGTTATAACAGGAAGTGCCATGTGATACAAAAGTGATAAAATGTATCCCGGCTCACTTGGTTCAATATCAGGTGTAGCTCTTGCTGGAAAAATTTGATATACAAACGCAAATACAAAAATCATCAGCATGCCGATCCACCATACAGGGAAACTACTACTTATCACTGCAAATGCAGATGTGATTCTATCAGTTTTAGAACCAATCTTACTACTTGAAGCTGCACCTAGCAATATTCCGATTATTGAAATAATTATAGTGGCAGTAGTAAACAATAAGACGGTTTTTGGAATTTTTTCTAGCAAAATATCCCCAACATTAGAAGAACCTGTATCACTCATGAGAAAAGTTGCATTACCAAAATCTAACATCATGATTTTTACCATTGTATAGCCAATTCTCTGTGGCGAGTACCAAGGCGTGTCAAGACCTAAATTTTTAATTCGTTCATCAATTTTTTGTTGAACGAATTCTTCAAATTCATCTGGGGATGAAAAATTTTTGGATATTGAGGGGTTATCAGTTATTTCAGAGCGAACCTGAAATATCACCCCTTGTTTTAAAATCGTATCCATGTTTGAACCAACAAGTCCAACTGTGAGTAAAAGAGTGACCATTAAGACGCCAAACATGGTAATTCCCCTCGTAACGATATAGCGTTTTAATCCCATATGGTAAATCCGTGTATTTTGACTTATAACACATTTGGATAAGATTCGTGTATCCGTAAAACAATTTAAAAGCCCCCATAACGAATTTCCCAAATGCAAGAATTTGCAAATATTCAATCAACACGTAATGCGATTTTTGATTTACTTTCATCAGTTAATATGGCAACAGAAGAAAATACCAAATTGCTGGATTACATAATCGAGTTATTTAATGAAAATGGACTTTCTAGTGATTATTATGGTTATCATAACATTGATCATGAACTTGAAGTGACATATGTTACATTAATGTCTGCAATTCATCTGTTTAATGAAAAAAAGTTTGAATCTGATGATGTAAAATATTTATTTGCATCTGCACTTTTACACGATTTTGATCCTCAAAAGGCCTCTGATAGACCACATGAAAAAAGTGTAATCAATTTCATCAATAATGATAAAGAAATTCAAAAACTACTGCATAATGCAAATATTGATTTTAATATTATTTGTGCATTAATATTACGCACAGTTTATCCTTGGACCGGAAATATTAAATCAGAAACAGAGGAAGAGATAAAAAATTATTTAATTTCATCGTCTATTACTAGAGGTGACACTGAAAAACAAGCTCATTTTTTGAATCTTGGACATTTTCTATCTATCTCTGATCGAATTGGTGGTTATGCATTAGGAGATTTTTCTAAGGCGATGGAAATGGCTAAAATGAATGCACACGCATCAGGATGGCACCCAGCATTGATAGTGAGACGAGCAGTTTTATTCTTCGAAGACATGTTAAACAATGAATCAGATGTATTTGCGAAGGTGTTAAATGGAATTCCAAAACATATGCGAAAAAACTTTCTTGATAACATTGTAAGCTTTATGAAGTTACGTGAAGAAGAGATTCAAATTTATAACAAATTTACTTACGAGGGTCTAAAACTTGTACCAACCATTGAAAAGAATAATCATGACGAAAAATTTATTGATGCACTATTAGAAATTTACCAAGAACTTCCTAAACCATTACAATTTGCTCGTGATGATTTTGTTGAATCAATCCATGATAAGGATACGATTTTGAATACATTACGAATTGGAGATTCTACAGGTCAGATAATTGGTTTTGCTAAAGGTGGACCACTGGAGAAGTATAATTTTGAAGTTGATCTTAATGATCAAAATTATGGGAAAAATAATACTATATTTTTAGAGCCACTCGCACTAAAAAATGGGTATTGGGGATTTCATGGTGGGCGTGAAATTCGTCAGTTATTTTTGATGCAAGTCCATGCACAGGGATTTGATTACATGACAAGTTTTGCTATGCGCGATGTTATACAATATAGAGTTGACAATGACGAACACGTTGAATTTGTGAAAAAATTTGATCCAGAACGATGGGATTACTATAGAGTTGCACTTTAGATGAAAATATCCACTTTAGTAGAATCTGGTAAAAAATATCTTGATGATGGAGATTACGATAGTGCACTTAGTTTTTTTGATCAGGCATTATCAATTGAACCGATAAATGCAGATTTATGGAATCTTAAAGGAATTGCATTACGTAGTTTAGGTAGATATGATGAGGCGTCGGATTGTTATAATAAATCGCTTGAAATAGAACCAAGAGATACTGAATCTTCATAGACAAATAAATTATTTGAAAAGCATCCTAATGATTATATTTGAAACAAAAATTCTAAAAATCTAGATGGCTGAAAAAACTCAATTAGCAAGTACAATTTCTAAAATTTTCAAACTAAATAAAAAAATAAGATACATTGCAATAATTTCTGATTCGGGAAAAATTATTTCCTCTGAAATGAAATTGGATAAACATTCATTATTGAAACAACAAAATGAAGAAAAATTCTGTAAAGATGTAGTAAAAAGGAAAAAAATGAGACGTGAGTTTGATAAATCTCTAGGAAAGGTTAGGTATGTTAACGTGGAACGAGAAAATATAACTCAGATTGTTACATACATAAATTCAAAGTCAATTTTTGTTACTATAGAACCTGAGTTAACAATAATAGCTAAAGAGCAACTAATCGCAAAAATTAAAAAAGCAATTACAGATATAGAATAAATTAACATTTGATATGTCCGCTAATCATAAAATTTTGATAGATGAGATGGATGATGGGATGGATGAAAAATTAAATTCGATGGGATATGCTGCATATAGTATAAAAAAATTACGTGCTGAAGGAAAAAAATTACATAGTGATTACTCTGTCATTAATTTTGCAAAAGAGAATGATATGATATTAGTTACACGTGATACAGAAAGCGGTCAAGCGTGCGAAGAAAACAATTTACCATGTATTTTATTGGATAATGATGAAATATTCAAAATTGTAATTGAAAAATTAAAGAAATTTTAATACCAAATTTTTTTATTTAGCGATTTTCTCTCATTATTTCATGAAAGTGTGTGCTGGAAGAAAAACTGCTTATCTAAATGGATTATCTTATGAAGAATGTAAGAGTCTGGCAGAAGATATTACACAAAAATTAAAACCTCTGATATTGAATAAAGGGAAAATGACTTGGTCTGAATTAATAGAAAAAACAGATCATGATGAATTAATCTACAAGTTGACCCTCAAATATTTACGACGTGATGGATTTAATATTGGGAATTCAGAAAGCCCTGAAATAAAACCTGTTAATTAATTTCACAGTTATCATTTGTGGCATTACTAATTCTTCGTGCCAAAATAAATGGTGTTAAAAGAAGTATTGGGATTGTTATTGCAATAAAAAGTGTTTGAAGTTCAGAAATTGCAATTGTAAAGGCTATTGCACTTGTTGCACCTACAAACAGTGAGAGAAATGATCCAACGCAAGTTGGACATGCAATAAACAGTCCTGTGGTTGCACCAATTCCTCCTAACCCACCTGTCTTTTTTGAAATAGAAATTGCATTAACTGCTAACGCTGTATTTACAGCAACCAAATATGAAACTGTCATTTGTAAAACAAGATTCAACGGAATGACTTGAATTCCAATATGTTCCGTAAGATATGCAACAAATTTAGGCATGTAACCCGGTGTGCCGCAGCATGGTGTGATATGTGCTGAAGGAATTTCTGCACCATAATGATATGAAAATACAACTTCAGGTTGGTATACCAAAATTCCTGATGTCAGCGAAAAAAATATTCCATAGATAATGAATGTTATGACAAATACTTTTTTTGCTTTGAGATTTACAGTCATACTACAAATTATTGTTAGTGGATTTTGTGATGGTTCTACAGCCTTTCTTTTTTGATATTTTCGTAATCCTATACCTATTATGCCAAATGATATGATAATTAGAACATAAAATATAACTGAAAGTCTCTCGATTGAACTTACTGCATCAGGTGTTAGACTCGGATTTTCAAATCTTGAATAGATCAAAAATAAGATAGTAATCGCAATCAATCCTAAAGCTATCAATTTTTTATCATTTTGACTACTAGTTGTAGTCTTATTTTCCATACAAAATATGGTTTAACCTTCAATATTTATTTAATAACACATTATATGGTCAACAAGTTGAAAATTGATCAAGTACAAGATCCAGACTATGAGGTTGTAACAATATCAAATCTTGGTTTTGTAGATCCTTATGGAAATGAGGGATTAGTCGTATTAACATCACCAGATAAAAAGGAGTTTTACATGCGTGCGTTTTCCGGTGAGGTGTCACGTCATATAGCCAGTTTTCTTGACGGTGATCATGATTCTATTCCAACAATCTATAAGATGCTTGAGGATATCTGTGAAGCGAGTGAATTATTATTAGTAAATGTAAAAATTTATGAAAGCGGTGATGCACTTAGAGCAAATCTCTATCTTACAGGCAAAAAAGATTTGATTCTAAGAAATTATCGTGCATCTGATGCAGTGGCATTAGCTGTTTACTATAATATTCCAATCATGGTACGAAAAAACATGTTGCAAGATCCTATTGAGAAATCTGCAGAATCCTATAAAGTCAATTAACCGGACACGTACTATGTAGAATTTTATGTGACAATCTCACTTAATCTATTTTCTTCTAAGGCGCGTTTAATTTCCATAGCGATTCGTCTACCTACACCAAATGTAGTTCCATACTGATATTTTGTATATGGACTTGTTGTAGCCACTATTGGATTTCCAGGCACTCTTAACGATACGTCGTATACAATCATCTCAAGATCCTTAGTGATAACACTTTGAAGTGAAAACGGTCCTATTATTCCAGGCGCATATTCATTTTTTACAGCACGGACAAATTTATCACCCATTTTGAAAACTTTCTCCAAAAGAGATTCTCTTATACTTGCTGGTGTGTGCCCAACTTCTATATTTTGTAATTCTATATCCATTTCTAATTGCTGTTTTGCAGGAAGTGCATTATAATCATGAATATTTGTTTGTAATCTTCTTTCTATTCCAATAAAATCAACCTGATCTGAAATTGGAGTATGAAAGTAATTGAAATTTAGGTATGTTCCTATGGCAAGTTCCTCAATACTGGCTCGCTCTAAATCTTTTTTTGCAATTAGTCCCTTCTTGATTTTTTCTTCAGATTTTGTTTTGTAGTCAGCATATGAGGTAACAGTAAAAAATGCACGTTCAAGACTTCTATTCTTCTCCATAACTTTTACAATAGCAGGCCGGTTGATTGATTTTGGATTTTTAAATATTTTTGGGTATTTTATCCCTGCTTTTTTTAATAAGTAATATTGATTTTTTTTATTTTCACGTTCTTCGGCTTGAAATAATTTTCTATTACCAAAAATTGGAACTTTGAGCCTATTTTCTAGTATATCATAGCCAAGGTATGCAGTAAGTGAGCGATGGGGCACAATCAATGTATCCGTCTCTCTTAACAATTTTTGATTTGTGGGACTTGCCATGTCCTTAAATTTATTTACAATTTTTATTTCATCTGCAATTCTATTAAATCTCTGATAAGGAATTTCTCTTCCCTTTTGGCAAAAAACTATTGTTTCAAATTCTTCATCTTTTGCACCATCCATTATTTCTAATGCCGAGTGACTTCCTAAAACACCAATTCTTGGATTTGCATACATAGATGCAACTTTCTGCATTTCTGATCTTTTTATCATGTATGTCATCTTTGAGTTATGAAATTAAATGTTGAGTTATACGATTTGTTTTTACACATGCACATCTATAATTTTCTATGAGTGCAGAGATGATTCTAGTTGGGATTATTTTATTTGGGGGTATGAGTGCAGCGGGTGTAAAAATTTGGTTAAATAAAAGAAAAGAACGACTTGATGAAGAAGAACTCGATGAAAATCATGCGTAATTTTTGATCTTCTTTTATATCATGTATAAAGCGTAAAACAACATTATGAGGCTCGTAATTGGAATTACAGGAAGTACAGGTGTAATTTATGGTATTAGAATGCTAGAAGTACTGAAAAAATTAAACATTGAAACTCATTTGATAATGTCTGAGTGGGCAGAGAAATGTATCTCAATGGAAACAGATCATGATGTTGAATATGTCAAGTCACTCGCAGTTACAATTTCTAATGAAACTAATATGGCCGCAAGCGTTTCAAGCGGGACATATAAAACGGATGGAATGATCGTGATTCCTTGTAGCATGAAGACGTTATCAAGTATTGCAAATGGTTATGATGAAACATTGGTTGCAAGATCTGCTGGAGTTACATTAAAAGAATCACGGAAACTAATTTTGGTGGCAAGGGAAACACCACTAACTGCCATCAATCTAGAAAACATGTTAAAACTTGCAAGACTCGGAGTTATTATTTTACCACCAGTTACAGAGTTTTACACCAATCCAAGCTCTATAGATTCAATGGTAGATCACATAGTTGGAAAATGTCTAGATCAATTCGATATAGAGCATGATTTATTCACACGATGGGGTTCAAAGTAAGCGAAAAAATTTACATTAGAAAAATATCACGTATCTATTGACCAAAATAACTTTTGAGAGAACGATAAGTTCTGATCCCAAAAAAGTATTTGATGTAATCTCAAACTTCGAGAATTATGAAAAATTACTTCCAAATTATTATCCACTGGTTCGCATTAAATCAGTTCGAGATGAGAGTTCTCTAGTAGCTGAACATTTGAAGTTACATGATAAAGAATTTGTAATAATGGCAAAACATTTCAATGATTCACCATATAGACATGAAATGCGCGTTGTGGGTGGGGACATCAAAGGGAGTTATATCATTGAAAAAATAATTCCATTTGAATCACAGACAAAAATAATTGTGGAAGCAGAAATTAATACTGGAAAGCGATTTAGTATTTTGAAAAATACTGATTATGAAAAAGCATTAGAAGATCTGTATGATGAAGTTGTAACTGTAATAGAATCGCGTTAATCCTTTTGCTCTTTGAATTTTTTTAATTCTTCATCTGCCTCAATTTCACCTTTCTTGTATTCGCCTTTAGCTTTACCAAAAGTTTTTGCCAATTCGGGAATTTTTTTTGCACCAAAGATGAAAACTACAGCAATAATAATGACGAATATCCATTCTTGGCCAGCGATGAAGTTAAAGAGGTTTTCAATCATTATCTATCGAATTGCATTTTTCTCATTTAAGTCTTGACAGTCTGTCTTTCTTTACGTTCTACTACGAGCATTCCTGCAAGATATAGTGCCAGCATAGGTACTGCAATAAACCACATTGTAACACCACTCCCATCCGGTGTAATCACAGCGCCAAAGATAACAATTGCAACAATTGCATATCGAAGATTTCGCCTCCAGAATTTTGAGTCTGTCATTCCTGACATACTTATTGCATACATTGCTAATGGAAGCTGAAACGAAATACCAAATGCAAGTAAAAATTGTAATACAAATGATACAAAATCCATTATATTCAAAAATGTAACAAGCCCAGCTGATTCTCCATATTTGTAAAGAAAATCTAAGATGTATGGTATTACAAGTGTGTAGGAAAATATACAACCGCCTATGAATAGTCCAATTGCAGGAACAGTAATTGTTCTTCCAACATTAATCTCTCTTTCTTTTAAAGCGGGTTTCAAAAATGTCGCGAACTCTCTTATTATGATTGGTACACTTGCAACAATTCCAACTAATGCGGCAATGTAAACCTGTGAAAAAAATGCCTGTCCTGGCGCTGTTTGTATTAATTGAACTTTATCAGGAACTAACTCAGCTCTCATTGAGTTTGTAATTTGCGCTGCTATGTTATCTAGCGGTTGAGGAGTTGGATAGTAAAGTGTCGTTCCCAAGAAATCTATTTCTGCAGCATGAAACGTCAGTAGAAAAATTGTAATCACACCTATTGAAAGTGCACATCTAAGCACTCGTTTTCTTAGATCCTGTAAATGTGGATAAATATTATCTAATTCTGACATCTGAAAAACTATGTGCTATCCTCATTACAAAAATGTTTCAAATTAAGTTGGAATAGGCAATAATTTTGCCTCAGGGAAGCCCCATTCTTTTAATTGCTCTTGCGTTGTATCATGTAGTTCCATGCTAATTACTGGGCTTGCTTTTAATTCTCTTTCAAGATCTTTTGCCAGATTTGCAATATCTTTTGGGTCATAGATCTCGGTTGAGCCCTCTAGGAATATTCTTTCTCCTTTTTCGACCGCATTTCCATTGAATCTATTCTTCAAAAATGTAGTTATTGATGGTAGTTCCTTTCGTTCTATATTGTTATAGTAGTATACTATACCTTTTTTTGACTCATAATCATGCGGTGTTCCGTTTCTGTATAGAAACACTCCAATGAATTTATTTTCATCCTCAGGTTCACGGACACATTTAATTTCCCAATTCAAGATTTTATCTGGATCATATGTTAATGGCTCAACATCATCGTATGTTAGCTTCCAGTATCGAAATTTACTCATTGCAATGAAATTATTCTACCATTATAAATTCAATTGCATCTATGATGTTATGAATAGCGTAATAACATTTAACTTGAAATAAGAAATGACTGATTTTATGGTGAATTATAATGTTGATGTCATAATTGAAAATAAACCAGGAATCAATGATCCTGAGGGCGACACAATTTTGAATGACCTTGTTCTAAAAGGAAAATTTTCTAATGTCAAGAAAATTCATTCTGCAAAAATGCTTAAATTTTCTATCACTGAAAAGAATAAGAAACTAGCAGCATCAAAAGTATTAAAAATCTGTGATGAGTTAAGAATTTACAATCCATTAGTCAGTAAGGTAACTGTAAATGTTAATAATGCTTAATCTGTATTGATGCTTTTTATCGTTCCATCAACAAGTAACTGATCGCGAAGGTATGCTGCTAAATCAGTCTGTGTTATCACTCCTACTAATTTACCATCTTCCAAAACCAGTAATCTGCGTATATTATTGTTTAACATTTTCTGAATTGCATCTTCAATAGGTGTTGTTGGTTCAACCCATCTGAATTTGTATGACATTATTTCAGAAATTGGTGTTTCAGATGCATTTTTGTTTACTGCAGCCAATTTCCGAACGAAATCTTTCTCACTTAGTACTCCTATAGGCAGATCATCTTTTATTATTACAAGAAAACTAATGTCATTATCTGAAATTATTTTGGCGGCATCTGCAGCACTTTTGTTATCCTCAACAGTTATGACATCTTTACACATTATATCCCTAATTTGACCCATAACCAAACTATAGAATTTGTAAATAAAAAGATGGTTATACATGTGATAAATTTTATACCTCATATTTCAACAGATATTGTGAAAGTCGGGGTTATTGTTTTTCCTGGCAGTAATTGTGATCGTGACATGTATCACGTCTTAACTGATGTGTTTAATCTAGACACTCAATACTTTTGGCATGAAAAAAGTCTACCAAAAAACATTGATGCCGTAGTCCTACCAGGTGGATTTTCTTATGGTGATAGACTCCGTGCAGGCATAATTGCGGCACATAGTCCAATTATTTCAGACGTAAAAAAAATGGCAAAAAAAGGAATTCCAATTTTAGGTGTTTGTAACGGATTCCAAATTTTGGTAGAATCTGGCTTACTTCCTGGGGTACTTTTGAAAAATGATTCTTTGAATTTTATGTGTGAGTGGACAAATTTGATTGTGAGAAATGTTACAACACCATTTACCAATAAACTCAAACTTAACCAAAAAATTCCTATACCAATCGCTAATGGTGAAGGACGGTATTTTGTCGATGAAGAAATATCTAAAAAACTCAAAAAGAAAAATCAAATTGTTTTTTCATATGAGAACTATGTTAATGGTTCAATGGAGCAAATTGCTGGAGTATGTAATGAGGATGGAAATGTTGTTGGCATGATGCCACATCCTGAACGTGCAGCAGAAAAAGAAATTAATCCAAACGATAACAAACCATCGTCACTAATTTTTGAATCATTAATACAATCTATAGGAGCAAAAAATTGAGTCTACAAGAACATGAGACTAAACATATTAAAAATACTTTAAAACGTAAACTAACCAAAACTGAATTACAGATAATTGCTGCAGAGTGGTCAGAACATTGTTCATACAAGTCATCAAAGAAACATCTTAGAATGCTGCCAACTACGGGTCCAAAAGTAATCAATGAGAAGGGATATGACTCTGGTGTTTTAGATGTCGGTAATGGATATGTTGTAACAGTCCATATTGAAAGTCATAACCATCCTTCAGCCGTAGAACCATTTGGTGGTGCAGCAACTGGTGTTGGTGGAGTTATACGAGATATTTTATCTGCAGGTACAAGACCAATTGCAATTCTTGACGGATTACGTTTTGGTGATATAAAAAATGATTTGCATGCAAAGTGGCTGTTTAAGAATGCAGTAACCGGTATCGCTGATTATGGAAATTGTTTAGGCATTCCAACTATTGGCGGTGAAGTAGAGTTTGATAAGTGCTACAAAAATTATGCATTGGTTGATGTGGCAGCTGTTGGGTTTGGAAAAAAAGAAAGGTTGATAAAAAATCATGCAGTTGCTGGAGATTTGGTTGTATTAATTGGGGGTTCAACCGGCCGCGATGGTATTGGCGGTTCACAATTTGCATCAGACTCATTGGAAAGTGAGGATAGATCAGCTATACAAATTCCTGACCCATTTATTGAAAAATTGATCATTGAAGCAATTCTAGAGGCAAGAGATGAAAAATGCATTAACGCAATGAAGGATTTAGGTGGTGGAGGTTTATCATGTGCAATTTCAGAGACTGCAGAAAGTCTAGGGATTGGAATTGAATTAGATGTAGACAGTGTTCATACTAGAGAATCAGGATTATTTCCAGATGAAATAATGATATCAGAATCACAAGAAAGAATGCTTGTTATTACAAACAAGAAAAAAATAAAAAAACTAAAAGAAATTTGTAATAAATT
>Ga0208765_1001154_pt1 | contig 16474 bp, 14 predicted proteins | sample ETNtaG_2_FD_185783 | JGI IMG/M metagenome (GOLD analysis project Ga0208765, IMG submission 185783) | Marine microbial and viral communities from oxygen minimum zone, Eastern Pacific Ocean - ETNP201406SV203 (SPAdes) (version 2) | ecosystem: Environmental > Aquatic > Marine > Oceanic ... | reverse complement strand
ATCCTATTGCCGATCTGCGCGCGAGTGCCCGCTACCGTCGAACGGTCGCCGCGAACCTGCTCGACAAGTATTTCCGGTTTCTGACCGTGACCGACGTGCCATCTGTTTATGAGTTTTCTTCGCCGCAGGCCTTCACCCATGTCTGATAGTGCATCGATACTGGGCGCAGCCCTCAACCACGACAGTGCCGTAAAACACACGACCGGGGAAGCGCTGTATATCGACGACATACCAGAACCCCGCGGCACGCTACATCTGGTCCCTGGGTATGCCAACGCGGTTTGTGGGCAGCTGCGCAGTGTGGACCTGTCTGCTGTTGAATCTGCAACAAACGTTGTTGCTGTACTGCGCGCAGACGATGTACCAGGAACCCTCGATATCAGTCCCACACATGCGGGAGACGACCCTTTATTGGCCAAAGACCGCATTCGGTATTTCGGTGAGCCGGTTTTTGCGGTGGTTGCTCGAGGGTACCAAGACGCTCGACGTGCGTCACGCCTGGCCAAGATAGATATTGATTCACAAGACCCGATCCTGACAGTCGAAAATGCTCTGAATGCCCAGAGTTTCGTCAGTGAATCCAGGCAAATACAACGTAACGACTGGCAGGGCGCCATCAAACAAGCGCCCCATCGCCTGCGCGGCACCACCGTCAGCGGCAGTCAGGACCACTTCTATCTGGAGGGTCAGGTTTCTCTAGCGATCCCACAAGAAGACGGTGGGGTGCACATTTATGCCTCCACCCAGCACCCGTCGGAAATTCAGCACGCCGCGGCACAAGTGCTGGGCCTGCCGGATCACACTGTGACCGTAGAGGTGCGGCGAATGGGGGGCGGATTCGGCGGCAAGGAATCGCAGGCTGCCCAATGGGCGGTGCTCGCCGCTCTGGCTGCCACCAAAACCGGACAGCCCGTGAAATGCCGGCTGGACCGGGACCTCGACATGATCATGACGGGCAAACGGCACGACTTTCACAGTGACTGGGAAGTCGGCTACGACCAGGATGGGCGGATAGCCGGCGTTGACATTCACATGGCTTCTCGCTGCGGCTGTTCGCACGACCTATCCGATCCAGTGAACGATCGGGCAATGTTTCACGCAGACAACGCCTATTTTTACCCGGCCGTGCGGATCCGGTCCGACAGATGTCAAACCAACACGGTATCCAATACGGCCTTTCGCGGTTTTGGTGGTCCGCAGGGAATGCTTATCGCAGAACAGATCATTCAGGCCATAGCTCACGAACGCCGCCTGGATCCCCTGGATGTGCGGCGGCTTAACTTTTACGAGCACAACGACCGCAACCTGACGCCATACCACATGCAGGTGGAAGACTTCGTACTTGATGAACTCGTTGAGCAACTGGAATCGACAAGTCGTTACCGTGAGCGGCGTAAATCTATAAAAGCGTTCAACAGTACAAACCCGTATCTGCGGCGTGGGCTCGCGCTGACACCGGTCAAATTCGGCATCTCTTTTACCAATACACCGCTCAACCAGGCCGGTGCACTGTTACACGTGTACAAAGACGGTAGTGTTCTTTTAAACCATGGCGGTACGGAGATGGGGCAAGGGCTCCTGATCAAGGTCGCACAAGTGGTTGCCGCTGAACTGCAGATTGACATAGACCAGGTCCAGATCTCGTCAACACACACGGGCAAAGTACCCAACACCTCTGCCACAGCCGCATCGTCTGGGACAGATCTCAACGGTATGGCTGCACAAAATGCCGCGCGTACAATCCGTCGACGGCTCACTGCTTTTGCGGCTACCCATTACGACGTCGCAGAAAATGAGATCGAGTTCCAGCACGGGCAGGTCCGCATCGCTGACAGTTCGATGACATTTTCTGAACTTGTGCTTGAAGCTTACCTGCACCGGGTTCAACTTTCCGCGACCGGTTTCTACCGCACACCGAAAATCTGGTGGGATGCCGAAACAGCCCGCGGGCGGCCGTTTTATTATTTCGCCTACGGCGCGGCTGTTTCTGAAGTGGTGGTAGACCTGCTGACGGGTGAAAACCGCGTTGTTGCAGTCGACATCCTCCACGATGTCGGCCGTTCACTGAATCCCGCAGTCGATGCCGGACAGATTGAAGGCGGTTTCATTCAGGGTATGGGCTGGCTGACCACTGAGGAAGTGTGGTGGGACAGTGATGGTCGGCTGATGACGCACGCGCCGTCGACCTACAAAATACCGGTGTGCAGCGACCGGCCTGCGCACTTTCGGCTGGACATGTACACCGGCAGTGAAAATATCGAAGCGACCGTTTATCGTTCGAAGGCGGTTGGTGAACCGCCACTGATGCTGGCCTTATCCGTACACCAGGCCATCGCGGATGCACTCTCCAGTACCAGCGATCACGGTGAATTGCCACAGTTGCGTGCGCCGGCAACACCCGAAGCCGTACTGGATGCGATTCAGTCATTGCGGCCATCGTAACTGCCAATGAATAGCGTCAATCTTTCATCGATGAGTGCCTGTGGGCCGATTGACTGGATCGGCGCGGCACGGCGACTGATCACAGAACACCGTCGTGCAGTACTGATCATGGTCACCGCGAATAAGGGGTCGACACCCCGGGACAGTGGCACCTGGATGCTGGTCTCAGACGATGGACAGTCCGGCACCCTGGGCGGTGGTGAACTTGAACGACTGGCCGAAGAAGCGGCCCGTGCCATGTTGGCTGGACAGGGTAACTGGCAGCGCTGTTCACTGCATTGTGCACTGGGCCCGGACCTCAGGCAGTGTTGTGGTGGTCACGTCACACTGATGCTCGAGCCCCTGGATATGTCGGCAACTGACTGGCTGGCGCAGGCCGCTGAATCGGTGCGGATAGCTGACAACCAATACAGCGTACTTTTCCAGCCAAATGAGCCTGCTGCCACACCGCGGATCATCACAAACGATGGGACTATGTCGGGTTTAACTGGCGTACATTTTCAGCCGATCACCGACACCCGTATGAGTCTGTTTCTGTTTGGTGCCGGTCATGTCGGTCAAGCCGTCGCCGCCATATCGGCACAGCTGCCGCTTCGCCTGACTGTTTTCGATGGCAGAGCCAATCAACGAGCACTCATCCCGAACGCAGACAATATTGAAGTCCTGGGTATGGACTCGGCCGAACAAGCCGCGGCTAGGGTGCCGTCAGGTTCGGCCACGCTCGTCATGACACACAGTCATGAACTGGATTACACCTTGTGTCATGCACTGCTCACACAAAATAGTGCCAACTTTGTCGGCCTGATCGGCAGCCGATCCAAAGCGACCCGATTCCGTAGCCGCTTAAGAAAAGACAAGGTTCCGGAGAAGTTTCTGGCCCGGCTGATCAGCCCCATCGGCAGTTCCGGCCCCAAAGGAAAAGAACCCGGTGTGATTGCCCTGGCTGCACTGTCTGAAGTGCTCACACTGAACATGAAGTCGGCTGAGCCCGACCTGACGCCTTCCGCACAAAGCGCCAACATCACCTACACCGCGAACCGAATGCATCATGGATCAAGACAGTCATAACCTTTATATGCAGCGTGCCGCCGAGATATCACGGCAAAAAATGCGTGCTGGTGAAGGCGGACCATTCGGGGCCGTTGTTGTCCGTGACGATAACATCATCGGTGAGGGATGGAATCAGGTGACGTCTACCGCTGACCCGACCGCCCATGCCGAGATTGTCGCCATACGAAATGCCTGCGGTCGGGTCGGGTCCTTTACCCTGGAGGGGGCGGTGATCTATACCAGCTGTGAGCCCTGTCCGATGTGTCTCGCCGCGATCTGGTGGGCCCGAATCACCCGTATCTATTATGCAAACACACGTGCCGATGCTGCCCGCATTGGATTCGATGACGCGGAAATCTATCAGGAGGTCGCCAGTGATCTACCCGACCGACGCATTCCACTTGTCCATTGTCCTAACCAAGAGGCAGTGCAAGCGATGCACGAGTGGACAGAGAAACAGGATAAGATCCCTTATTGATCTGTTGGCTGCTACCGGACAGTACTCAAGCATCGCACTGGAATGACCAACACACCCAACACCACTGACCAAGGATCGAACGAGTGACTGGACAAGGACTACTGTCACTGACGGGTGTCTGCAAATCATTCCCCGGTTGCATCGCCAACGACAACATCGATCTGGATGTTGTGGCCGGCGAGATTCACGCCTTGCTCGGTGAAAATGGTGCCGGTAAAAGCACCCTGGTTAAAATCATTTATGGCGTGTTGCGTCCAGACCAGGGAAACATTCGGTGGCAAGGCCAGGTAACGCGGATCGAGAATCCGGCACAGGCGAGGTCCCTGGGCATTGGGATGGTATTCCAGCATTTTTCCCTGTTCGAAGCGATGACCACACTGGAGAACATCGCACTGGCCCTGCCCCCCGAAGACCCTGAAGCCTTAAGAGCGAGGCTGGAAGAAACGGCCAGTGCCTACGGTCTGGCCTTGCAACCTGACCGCCACGTCTATGATCTGTCTATGGGTGAACGACAGCGAATTGAGATCGTTCGCTGTCTACTGCAAAACCCGCAACTACTGATACTGGATGAACCCACCTCAGTGCTCACACCACAGGAAACCGAGATCCTGTTTGAAACCCTGCGTACGCTGGCTCAAGAGGGTCGGGCAATTCTGTATATCAGCCACAAGCTTGAAGAGGTCCGGGCATTGTGTGATCGGGCGACAATCCTGCGCGGTGGACGCCGGGTCGATGATTGCCTACCGGCGCAGGAGACTGCACGATCACTGGCTGAGAAAATGATCGGGAAAAAAGTCCAACAGGTCTCGCGTCAGTCACCCATCGACAGCGGTGCGTCAATTCATCTGGCCATGTCAGATCTCAATGTACGCTCCGATCTGGCCCATGGTGTGGACCTCACCAACATCAGTCTGGAAGTCCGCGCCGGAGAAGTACTTGGAATCGCCGGAATTGCCGGCAACGGACAGATCGAACTGATGGATGCCCTATCAGGGGAAACCGGCTCACCGCTGGCTGGATCCATCAGGATTCTCGGCACGAACGCGAACGGTCTTAATCCTATGGCACGACGGTCCCTGGGCGCGGTGTTCGTACCTGAAGAACGAATCGGTCACGCGGCCGTCGCCGACATGACACTGGTAGACAACAGTTACCTCACCGGTGATACACGCATGAAGTTCTCCCGCCGGGGTCTGATCGACTGGCCAGCGGTCACACGTTACACGCAGAACGTGGTCCAGGACTTCGATGTGCGCACCACCGGCGTCGATGCACTAGCCAGCAGCCTGTCAGGCGGAAATCTGCAGAAATTCATTGTGGGCCGGGAGATTCTGCAGGTACCCAGCCTGTTGGTGGTGTCTCAACCCACCTGGGGTGTAGACGCTGGTGCTGCTGCCGCGATACACGAGGAAATCCAGCGGCTGGTCAGTGCCGGGGCCGCGGTGCTGATGATCTCTCAGGACCTCGATGAGGTTTTCCTGCTATCCCACCGGATTGCTGTCATCTCCCAGGGCACGCTCTCAGCGGCAATGCCTATCGATGAGATCACGCCTGAAGATATCGGTTTATTGATGGGAATCCGACACGAAGTCCAGGCCGAGGCAGATCATGTTACGGCTTGAACCCAGAAGTACGCAGTCGTTTGCCGCCGCCTGGCTGTCGCCGGTGATGGCCCTCGTGCTGACAGCGTTTACGGGTGGCGTGATTTTCCTCGCCATGGGCAAGGATCCTTCGACAGCACTGTACATCTACTTTGTGGAACCACTGACCACCACCTCGGGACTTTCTGAGGTTGCGGTCAAAGCAGGCCCGCTTATTCTGATCGGAATCGGACTGTCGTTCGGATTCCGCGCCGGTATCTGGAACATCGGTGCCGAAGGACAATACATTGCCGGTGCAATTGCGGGCGGCGGTCTAGCTGTTTACTTCCACGACACTGAAAGCACCCTGCTGCTCCCGGCGATGCTGGTGCTCGGCACACTTGGCGGGATGACCTGGGCTGCAGTGCCTGCGCTGCTGAAAACCCGATTTAATGCCAACGAGATACTGGTCTCACTGATGTTGGTCTACGTCGCAGAACTACTGCTCGTTCACCTGGTACAGGGCCCTTGGCGTAACCCCCAGGGTTGGGGATTTCCAGGCACCCGGATGTTTCCGGACGTTGCTGCCCTACCGCTTCTGTTTTCGGGTAAGCGAGTACATCTGGGCACGCTGATCACATTGGCTGTTCCTTTTATCGCCTGGTTCATCCTGGCCCGGACCCGATTTGGCTTCACCGTCCGGGTTTTTGGATCAGCCCCACTGGCCGCCCGCCACGCGGGTGTTCATAGTCACCGAATGATCTGGCAGTCACTCCTGATTGGTGGCGGATTCGCCGGTCTGGCCGGCGTTATCGAGGCGACCAGCACCATTGGGCAACTAGTACCAAATATCTCTCCAGGCTACGGGTTTACCGCCATCATTGTTGCCTTCCTGGGTCGCCTTCACCCGGCGGGGGTTCTGCTGGCGGGTATCGCGATCGCAGTGACTTACATCGGGGGCGAAGGGGCTCAGATATCGGCAGGACTGCCCAAAGCTGTAACCGGCCTTTTCCAGGGCATCATCCTGTTCTATCTGCTCGCGTTTGATCTGTTCACCCGGTACCGGATCATCGTCAGCTCGAGAACCACGGAGTAACCATGCCTGATCTCATTATTGCTTCCGTGATGACGATGATGACTGCGGCAACACCACTGATGTTCGCCGCAACCGGCGAACTCGTCTGCGAGCGTTCTGGGGTGCTGAACCTTGGGGTGGAAGGCATGATGTTGATCGGTGCAGTGTTTGGTTTTGCCACAGCTGCCGTGACCGGGAACGCGCCGCTCGGCCTTCTGATGGCCGGGGTCGCAGGACTACTTGCATCACTTATATTCGCAGCCCTCACACTCTCGCTACTTTCGAATCAAGTCGCGACTGGCCTCGCACTGACCATATTCGGCACAGGCCTGTCGGCGCTGGTGGGTTTCGATTATGTCGGAGAGACCATCGAGCGAATTACGGCTATTCATCTGCCTGTGCTTTCCGATCTGCCAGTTGTGGGCCGGTTGTTGTTCGGACACGATCCGCTGGTTTATCTGAGCCTTGGTCTTCTGGCCGGTGTGACTTGGTTCCTCAGCCATTCACGCTGGGGAATGATTTTGAGAGCCGTGGGCGACTCAGATGTATCTGCCCATGCCATCGGCTATCCCGTGGTGTTGATCCGTTACGCTGCTGTGGCCTTTGGCGGAATGATGGCGGGCCTGGGAGGCGGTTACCTGTCGCTGGTCTATACGCCGTTGTGGGCAGAGAATATGGCGGCCGGGCGCGGTTGGATTGCCCTTGCCCTGGTTGTTTTTGCCAACTGGCGACCTGAAAGAGTGCTGTTTGGTGCGATTCTGTTCGGCGGAATCACGATTCTTCAGCTCAATGCCCAGGCAGCCGGTGTCGGTATACCCGCTGCTTTTATGTCCATGCTCCCTTACATTGCAACCATAGTTGTATTAGTCTTGATCTCTCGGGATGCCATTAAGATTCGTCTCAACGCCCCGGCCTGCTTGGGCCGGCCGTTTCGGGCCGAGCGTTAAGTAGAATGACACCTGTTGGATTTCTCACCATGAATGGAGGACATTGAAAATGAAGTACCTCGTCAAACTGGTCGTAGTGACGTTTGCAGCCGTGTTGAGTCTCGGCGCGATCTCTACTGCGTCCGCAGACAAGTTGAAAGTTGGATTTATCTATATTGGCCCACCGGGAGATCACGGCTGGACCTACGCGCATGATCAGGGACGGCTGACCGTTGAGGATCAGCTGGGTGATCGGGTGGAAACCACCTTTGTCGAAGGTGTGCCAGAAGGACCAGATGCCGAGCGTGCGATTGCCAAGCTGGCTGAAACTGGGCACAAACTGATCTTTACCACATCCTTTGGCTATATGGAGCCAACACTCAAAGTCGCCAAACGATTCCCCGACGTCAAATTTGAGCATGCGACGGGCTATAAGCAAGCCGACAACGTTGCAACCTACTCAGCACGTTTCTACGAAGGTCGTTATGTGCAAGGCCAGATTGCCGCGAAGATATCCAAGAGTGGCATCATCGGCTACATCGCTTCGTTCCCGATTCCGGAAGTCGTGCGTGGCATCAACGCATTCATGCTCGGTGCGCAGTCGATAAATTCGGACATGAAGGTAAAAGTGGTCTGGGCTTACACCTGGTTTGATCCACCTAAGGAAGCAGACGCAGCCAAGGTGCTAATGGACCAGGGTGCCGACATCATCACCCAACACACTGACAGCACGGCCGCCATTCAAGCAGCTGCGGACCGCGGAATAAAGGCGTTTGGCCAAGCCTCTGACATGATTCACTTTGCACCAAAAACACAGCTAACGGCGATCATTGACGAATGGGGTCCCTATTACGTTGCGCGTACACAGGCTGTGCTCGACGGCACCTGGACATCAGGGGATACCTGGCACGGCATGGGGCCCGGCATGGTCGTAATGGCGCCATTTACCAACATGCCCGAATCAGTGCGTCAAATGGCAATTGAGACAACGGCAGCACTGACATCAGGGAAACTCCATGCTTTCACCGGACCCATCTACAACCAGGCCGGTGAACTCGTGGTTGAAGCTGGTGAAGTCGCTCCCGACTTCCCGATGCTGGCGACTATGAATTTCTACGTACAGGGTGTTGACGATAAGTTACCCGAGTAGACATCTACTTGCTGTCTCAACGAAAACCCGCTCCTACAGGAGCGGGTTTTTTATACTGAACTAAGTTTCTGGCGTAGTCATCATGTCTCGACTGTGGATTCGAGACCCGCTTGCAATCTTTGCCGATGGCGCCGAGCGTGGTTTTGTCGTTGAAAATCAGCTCATCACCGAACTCATTGGCGCCGGAAATGAGCCCACAGCACCAGTGGACGCTACCTTCGATGCCTCTTCCCATGTTGTGCTGCCCGGGCTGATCAACACCCATCACCATTTTTATCAGACGCTCACACGCTCACTGCGAACAGCCCTGAACAGGGAACTGTTCGACTGGCTCGGTGCCCTCTATCCAGTTTGGGCCCACCTGGATGCAGAAATGCTCGCGACAGCCACCGAACTGGCACTCGCCGAACTGCTGCTGTCCGGCTGCACCACAGCCGCGGATCATCACTATCTCTTTCCAAGCGGTCTCGAAAAGGCTATCGATATCCAGGTCGAAATGGCGCGGCACATCGGACTGCGGGTGGTACTGACACGCGGTTCAATGGACCTTTGCGTAGACGACGGCGGCCTCCCCCCCGCCAGCGTCGTCCAGGATCCGGACACCATTCTGACCGACTGCGAACGGGTGGTGGCTGCCTATCACCAATCAGTTCCAGGTGCGATGACGCAGATCGCGCTCGCGCCGTGTTCGCCGTTCTCGGTATCCCAAGAGGTCATGCAGCAATCCGCAGTGCTAGCTGACAAACTCGACTTGCGGCTGCACACCCATCTGGGAGAAACCAAGGACGAGAACGACTACTGCCAGGCCCGTTTGGGTATGCGGCCACTAGACTATCTTGACCAATGTGGTTGGCTTCAGGCCCGGACCTGGCTGGCCCACGGCATTCATTTTTCAGACAGCGAGATTACCCGCCTGGGCCAGGCGGGCGTGGCGATCAGCCACTGCCCGCACTCCAATATGCTGCTGTCTTCAGGACTCTGTCCTGCGTGTTCACTGGAACAGGCCGGCAGTCCAGTAGGTCTGGGCGTAGACGGGTCGTCATCGAACGATGCCTCCAATGCCATTGAAGAAGTCAGAGCAGCCCTGATGCTGCAACGACTCAACTCAGGTTCTGCCGCAGTCAGCCATATAGATGCCCTGCGCTGGGCCACGGCAGGTGGCGCCCGGTGCCTGGGGCGCGATGACCTTGGACGCATTGACTCGGGTCTGCAGGCGGACATCGCGCTGTTCAAACTCGATGAGTTACGACACTCAGGCCACGACGACCCGCTTGCGGCACTGGTCCAATCCGGCGTACACCGGGCTGATCGCGTCATGATCGCTGGCCAATGGCGCGTGGAAGACGGCCGGGCCAGCCACATCGATGAGGTCGATCTTGTTGCACGACACAGTGCACTGGCCCGACGACTGCGCAACCGGGCAGGGCTTGAATAATCATCAGCATCATCTCAATGGCACGACTTTCAACCCGGCTGCACCATAACGACTAAGGAGACGCTTGATGGGCTATTTTTCTGATCAGGAAATGACACGACGTCTGGCGAACCTGCGGCGCGCCATGGACGAACAAAACGTCGAGGCGGTCCTCGTTACCTCAGTCCACAACACCCTGTATTACAGTAATTTCTGGATGATCCCCTGGGGCCGCGAACAAGGGCTGGTGATTCCCAGAGACGGTGAACCAGCCTTGATTGCACCGCGCATTGAGTACGACCGACCCGCCAAAATGGTCGGTGACGGCAATGGCTTCAGCGATATCCGGATCTACGCCGACAATGCCAGCGCAATAGACGGCTGGGTGGGGCTGGCGCGACAGGTCCTGCGCGATCGTGGCATTACCAGCGGGCGGATCGGCATTGAGGAAGACAATGTCAGTATCACCATGCACAAAGCATTGTGTGCTGCGCTTCCTGATCTCGAATTTGCCGAAATGGGCTATGCCATGATGTGTGAGCAGATGCTTAAATCCGATGAAGAGATCACGCTGATTCGCGATGGCGCCGAAATCTGTGATCTCGGTGCGCAGGCTTTTGTCGATGCAGTTCGGAATGGCGTAACCGAAGTACAGGTTGCCCGGGCATCAGTGACCGCCATGGAAGAAGAAATCTGCCGCCGGTTTCCGGGCCATGAATGCGACGGCACCTTCTGCTGGGCACAGTCGGGCCCTGAAAACACCAAAGTCGCGCATGGTCTTAACACCGATCGGCAGATACACAGCGGCGATCTGCTCAGCCTGAACGTATTTCCGATGATCCTGGGCTATTACCACCTGCTGGAACGAAGCCTGGTCTTCGGATCGATATCAGCCGAGGTACAGAAGTACTTCGAGATCCAGGTCGAGGTGCATCATGCCGGCATTGCTGCGCTTAAACCCGGGGTACGGCTCGGTGACATCGATGACACCATCATCAATCCCATCTATGAACAACACGGCCTGCTGGAGAACAGGACCTTCGGCACGGGTCATTCATTCGGCATCATGGGATACTGGTATGGGCGCGATGAACTCGGAGAAATCCGCCCTTATAACGATTACGTTCTACAGCCCAATATGGTGATGTCGATGGAGCCGATGATCTCTGTAGACGGTATCGGCGGGTTCAAGCACGCCGATATGTTTCTAATCACTGAAAACGGCAACGAGCCACTGACCCGATTCCGTAACGACGTGATTGTGATTAACTGACCGCTTCAGTCCAACAGGTCGTTGAGGATACCGGCTGCCTTGGTCGGGCCGTGGCGGCTGCGCATGTGCGCAGAAGTTGCTGCCAGTCTGGCCTGCATGGGCTGATCATTCAGTAATGTCATGATGCACTCAGCAAGTTCCTGATCATTCCAGTCGTTACGGTGCAGGTGGAGGCCGTGACCGGTCTCTTTGACGCGGGTTGCATTGTCGTGCCCATCCCATACGTACGGCATGATCAGGGCAGGTTTGCCGTAGTAAAGGCATTCGTTAAATGAATTGTTGCCGCCATGGTGGATGACTGCATCGACCTGCGCGATGACAGATGGCTGTGGATACCAGGATGCGATCGATACGTTTGCTGGAACATCGGAGTACTCACTTTCGTAGTCACCCACATTGAAAAGAGCACGGACCGGTAGCTTGGCTACGGCGTTCATCAACCCTTGCAGCAACGCGGTGTCGCCCGACCCCAGGCTGCCAAAACTCACGTAGAGCAGCGGTGAATCGTTGTTTGCATCGAAGGTCGGCAGTTCATAATCCACCTCATCGCGCACACAGCCCTCCAGATATTGGAACCGGGCCGGGTCCAGGGGCTCGCGCCGGTCGAATTTAACCGCTTCGGGGTAGAGCAACAGATTCATGTAGGGTGATGCCTCGAAGAACTCACCAAGCGGGTAAGGTTGTTCACCACACTGCTGAAGAAAGGCATTGAACTGTTCGTGAATCGGACCGACGGTCTCGTTAAAGCGTGACAGATAACGCGCATGACAGTCGTGGTCACCCGCACCACATCCGGACAGGTGAGGCGGTATATCCGGATCGGGAATCTCGTTTTCCGAGCACGAGATGATGCGCACCCAGGGTTTGTCATGTGCCTGTGCGTAGCGCTTGATCGCCGGGAAAAGGATCACATTATCCACACAGACCATGTCGGGTTTGAGTGTCTCAAGAATATCCGGCAGTTCCTTCTCCGCCCAGATCGACGTATCAACAATAGCTTCCCAGCACTCTTTCACGTAGTTATCGATCTGCTCGAAAGGTGAAAGATCAAAATTTGGAATATGGCCGTTGATAAAATCCGACCAATACTTGGCCATTTCTTCCGGCGGCATTGGTTCGGACATGTTGACCAGGTGTTCATCATAACCGTAGCCCTGGTATACACCTGCCATTCCCGGATCGGTCAGAAACACAGCTTTGTGCCCCAGTTTTTCACAGGCCTGTGCGATACCGACCGAGTTGAGCGCGGGCCCAAAGGCTGCCTCCGGGAAAAACGCGATCAGTTTACCGTTCATACTCAGAGTGATCCCTATACTGTCGTTCTTCGAATGACGGACATGCTGTTGTGCTTTGCATGCCGTCGAGTGTTGTTCTACAGTCCCATTCTAGAACATCCCCTGCGTGCCCAGGCAACCCACCGACCCGGAGCAGATCAACTATGGAAATCGCCTGGCAGGATTGGGCTGGACTTTTAATCCGCTGGTTACACCTGGCCACGGGTATCGCCTGGATTGGTACCTCATTCTATTTTATCTGGCTGGATCAGAGCCTGCGGCGTGGCCAGCAATTGGCGCCCGGTGTCGACGGCGAGTCCTGGAGTGTCCACGGCGGCGGTTTCTACCACGTACAGAAATACATGGTAGCACCCGAACAGTTGCCTGAAGAGCTGCACTGGTTCAAGTACGAGGCTTATTTCACCTGGCTATCGGGCTTTGCACTGATGGCGGTCATGTATTACTTCGGCGCAGAAACTTACCTCATCGATACACAACGTGCAGATGTCTCGGTACCAGTTGCGATAATTGCCAGTCTCGCCTTCCTCGCCGGCGGCTGGCTGGTTTACGATCTGCTCTGCCGATTACCGATAGGCAGGCACACGGCCCCGCTCGCCCTGTCGGTATTTGTTCTGATCGTACTGATCGGTTGGGGTCTAAATCAGCTTTTCAGTGACCGGGCAGCGTTCTTACACGTTGGCGCGGTCATCGGCACCATCATGTCGGCCAACGTGTTCTTCATCATTATCCCCAACCAGAAACAAGTGGTTGCTGACCTCAAAGCAGGCCGGCAGCCGGCTGCCCGACTCGGACAGCAAGCCAAACAACGGTCGCTGCACAACAATTACCTGACCCTGCCGGTACTGTTGTTGATGGTCGGGGCCCATTACCCCCTTCTGTTTGCGGGCCAGGCCACCTGGGGATGGCTGGTGATCGCACTCATTCTGCTGATTGGCGGTGTGGTCCGGCATTTTTTCAACACCTGGCACACCGGCGCCCGTGGTTCTTCCCTGTTGTGGCAGTGGCCCTTGGCTGCTCTGCTTGGCATCGCGCTCGTTATATTCCTGTCGACACGACACACGGCCCCCCTGACTGAACCGGTCTCCGATGAACGCGCCCTGACCCTCATCCAGATGCATTGCGTTGCCTGTCATGCCGCAACGCCCAGTCACAGTGGATTTAAGAGCCCGCCCGCGGGGCTGACACTCGACACCCGAGAAACAGTTATCCTGGCGGCTGAGCGGGTGATGGCTCAAGCCGTACTGAGCAAGGCCATGCCGCTTGGCAACGCCACCGGCATGACGGACCGCGAGCGCGCTGAACTGGGTGGCTGGCTGCGCCAGCAGCTACGACCCTAAGGCGTTAGACCTGGCGTTCACCAGCGCTGGTGGGCTTAAAAAACACAGGGATTTGCCACAATCCAATGACCTCGAACACTGTAAAATAGGCAGATGCACGTGCGTAATAGTGTGGTCGAATCGACAGAATTCGTCTGGCCCTGCCAGAGCCGCTATACAGAAAAAAGCCCTTTCACCGGAGCATCAACATGAAAACAAACGGTCTCGTTATCGGAATTATCAGCGCCAGCCTGCTGCTCGGCGGTTGTTCAACCACCATCAATAAACAGCAATCCGGTACTGCGGTTGGTGCCCTGTTGGGCGCCGCGCTGGGTTATGGCCTGGGCAAGGGCCACAAACACAAGAACCTTGCCGTTATGTTGGGGGCCGCTTTTGGCGCAGTGGCCGGTGACCAGATCGGCGCACAACTGGATGAAAAAGACCGGCTGCTTGCTGGAGAGAACCTGCAGGATTCACTGGAGACCGCAACGGACGGGGCCACGTCGACCTGGAACAATCCGAACACTGGCCACAGCGGCAGCACCTCCCCGACTAAAACCGTGGTCGCCTCGGACGGCACGCCCTGCCGAGAATTCACCACGGAGATTATCGTTGGTGGCGAGACTCACCAGGGTTACGGCACGGCCTGCCGTCAGGCAGACGGCAGCTGGAAGATCATGAACTGAGTAAGCGTCGGGCTGCGGTCACGGACCAAGGTTATAGCGGACAATACACCACAGCGCTCTGAAGCCGTCGCGCCAGCCGATCTTTTTGCCTTCTTCGTAGGTGCGCCCGGCATAGGAGATGCCGACTTCAAATATCCGCAGTCGGCTGCCGTCCAATTTTCGGTAACGCGCAAGACGGGCGGTAACCTCCGGCTCAAAACCAAAACGGTCTTCACGCAACGGCAAATCCTGGATGATCTCCCGGCGAAACGCCTTGTAGCAGACTTCCATGTCGGTCATATTCAGGTTGCTGAACATGTTGGACAGCTGTGTCAGCACCCGGTTACCCACGGAATGCCAGAAATAGAGCACCCGGTGTGACTCCCCACCGGCAAAACGCGAACCGTAGACGACATCGGCGCGATTGGCCTCGATCGGTTCCAGCAGTTTCATATAATCACGCGGGTCATATTCGAGGTCGGCGTCCTGTACCAGGACCACATCACCGCGGGCCTGCTTAAAACCACTTCTCAGTGCCGCACCTTTACCCCGGTTGTTCTCATGATAAATAGCAACAATATCGCTATCCTGTGAGAGTGTCTCGATCAGTGACCGACTGCCATCTGTCGAACAGTCATCGACCAGGATGATCTCTTTATCCACATCGACAGCCCGGACCTTGGCCACAATCTCTGGCAAAGTGCCGTGCTCGTTAAAAACCGGGATGACCACACTGACTTTCATGTTCTCTCTGAACTCCCGCAGTACCGCTGGATACGCTATTGTGCCATCACTCAACCGGACGTATAGAGCGCATCAGACTCAATGAATCCCATGGCCTTGTTTACAATGCCCCATATGGGCTTAGAAAATGCCCTCAGGACAACTGAAACGGATAGCTACTCGCGCGCACCCATGGTATTCCATCCATCAACCAGATCGAACAGCCGCTCTCAGGGCTTTACCCTGATAGAACTGCTGGTCACGTTGGCGATCCTCGCAATCATCGCTGTAATTGCTGCACCGTCTCTGCAGAATTTTGTGCTGAACAATCGCATTCGGTCACAGGCGGCTGCGCTGACCTCGTCACTGGCATTTGCCCGCACGGAAGCCATCACACGCGGTACCCGCGTGGTAGCCTGCGCAGGCGTTGCCACGAATGATAGTTGCGAATGCGGCGGTAAGAAATGGGAAGATGGCTGGATACTATTTGTTGACAAAAACAATGATATATACGGTGATCCAGAATGTGTGATCGACGAGTTGCTGGAGGTGCATGGTGAATTGGATGGTAGCAAAACCACCTTGCGCGGCGACGGTAATATTCGATATAGCGTCCTCTTTCTTTATGACGGGAGTACACAGAAACCCAGTGGAAAAAAACAACAGGGCGCATTTGTGTTGTGTGACCAACGCGGTTGGGGAAGCGATGCTCGTGCCATCGAAGTGCTGCCGACCGGCCGCAGCCGAAACCTGATCGCCACTGATGATTCACTCGATGTAGGCGGTTGTATACCAGAATCATGACTCCACTGCGGCAGAAAGGTCTGAGTCTGATTGAAGTGATGATCGCTTTGGCCGTTTTTTCTTTTGGCTTGTTGGCGCTGGCGGCACTGATGGCGAGTGGGCTCAAATACAACACCAGCGCCCTGCACCGCTCCTACGCCACTAACCAGGCCTATGACATGGCCGATCGAATGCGGGCCAATCGTCTGGGGCTGGATTCGGGGTGTTACGACAGTCTCGGTGACAGCGGTACCGACTCGGCGTGTTTCAGTGAGAGCGATACCGATCCGGGCTGCATCGAGAG
>Ga0208765_1001152_pt1 | contig 16495 bp, 15 predicted proteins | sample ETNtaG_2_FD_185783 | JGI IMG/M metagenome (GOLD analysis project Ga0208765, IMG submission 185783) | Marine microbial and viral communities from oxygen minimum zone, Eastern Pacific Ocean - ETNP201406SV203 (SPAdes) (version 2) | ecosystem: Environmental > Aquatic > Marine > Oceanic ... | reverse complement strand
ACCCCCGCTCTGGCGATGGCCGTACCGGCCAGCACCAGGCCCCAATCAGTCACACAGGACGGGAGGGAGCGGCTCGGCGTGAACCACGGCCACCCGCTTGGTCGCCCGAGTGAGCGCCACGTACAACGCCCGCATGCCCTGGGCCTGCTCCCGCAGTATCCGAACCGGTTCAACGACAATCGCCCCGTCGACCTCCAGGCCCTTGGCCAGGCCCACAGGCACCACGGTCACCCGGGCGTCGAGTCCGCGCCGGGTAGGCCGACCGAACTCAACGCCGGCCCGCTCGAGAGCCTCTTCGATGTCTTCGGCTTGGGAGTCGGCGGCAATCACCGCCAGGTTTCCGGCACCAACCGCGTCCAACTCGCTCCTCACCACCTCAGCCAAGCCACCCAACTTCTCGGACTGCTCGCCGGTCATGGCGACATAACGCGGTGGCTCCCCGTCCCCTCGAACCGACCGGGGCGGAGCGAGGTTGGGAGCAGCCACGGCCAGTACCCGGGCCGCTACGTCCATCAGCGGCCCGGGGATGCGATAACCCACGGTCAACTCGTGGCGAACTGTCGGCTTCCGGTCGGGCAGGTGGGCGAGGATGCCCTCCCAGTCGTCATGGGCCCACGACCCCGTGGCCTGGGCGATGTCGCCCACCACGGTCATCGACCCGTTCAACGACCGACGATCCAGCATCCGCAAGTCCATCGGCGAGAGATCCTGGACCTCGTCGACCACGATGTGCCCGTAGGTCCGCACCTCGTCGAGGACCTTGCGCCCCGGTCGAGCACCCAGAACGGCGCGTGCCTCGTCCAGTAGGGACGCGTCTGACGCCGTCCAGTACACATCGTCTGCCGAATCACACCGGGGTCGAAACAGTGCGTCCACCTGGTCGGCGGTGAGGCTGCGATCGGCGGCCCGTATCAGGGCCCTCGACCCGAACAGGTCGTTCAGCAGTTGGGCCGGGGTGAGCACCGGCCACATCCACTCCAACGCCTCGCGTACAACCGCCTCGCCCCGGACCCGCTCGCGCACCGCCTCGGGGTCGAGGTCAACCCGACCCGAGGCGACCAACGCCTGATAGAACTCGGCCTCCACGAACCGGCGGGCCGCGTTGTGGGTCCGGAACCGACGCCTGGCTTCGACCACGATGCGGTGAGACTCCTCGACCGAGAGAGTGAGCCACTGCAGGCCGTATCCCAGTCGGAGGTCGGTGCGAATCGCACGCTGCCGGGTCCGGACGGCCCGGGCGATGAGCCCGACCATCCGCAGATCGCCCTTTAGTCGCCCCATCTCGGCGACCTCCCGGCGGTCGTCGATGCGGATGCCGCCCACCACGTCTCCCAGGGTGGCTAGCGCGACCCCGGCCTCACCCAGTGATGGCAGAACCTGTTCGATGTAGGCAAGGAACAGTCGGTTGGGACCGACGACCAGTACGCCCTGGCCCTCCAGCGGAAATCGGTGGGTGTAGAGCAGGTAGGCGGCCCGGTGGAGTGCCACCACGGTCTTACCTGTGCCCGGCCCACCCTGGACGGCGTGCACGCCGGACATGGGGGCACGGATGATGTCGTCCTGCTCGGACTGGATGGTGCCGATGATGTCGCCGAGTCGCCCGGTCCTGGATGTCTCAAGGGCGGCGATGAGGGCGCCCTCCCCCTTCAGGCGGGTGCCGTCGCCGTTTCGGAACCGCTCGAGGTCTCCGAACAACTCGTCCTCGAGGCCCAGCACGGTGCGTCCTCGGCTCACGATGTAACGACGGCGCTGCAGGCCCATGGGTACCGGACCGGTGGCCCGGTAGAAGGCCTCGGCCACTGGGGCCCGCCAGTCCACCACGACCGATTCCTGCTCCTCGTCCCAGACGCCGACCCGGCCGATGTGGAACACGCCGCCTCCGACCTCGGCCTCCTGGTCGATCCGACCGAAGACCAGCGAGGCGTCGCCTAGGTCAAGGTGGTCGAGGCGGGCCGCCACCGAGTCGATTATGGCCTCGCGCTCGAAGCGCGCCTGGTTGGTGCCACCCTGGCCGACCTCGACCATCCGCGTCAGGTGAAGGGCCCGTTCACGGGCCGCGTCCAGGCACGCGTGGGCGTGGTCGACGTGGGCCTGCTCGGCCTCCAACTCAGGATGTTCGTGGACGTTGTCGCTCATGATGCTCCGGGCCCACCGGGGCGCCGTGCGTTGCTCGGAGACGGTGGATTCACCGGTCGAAATCGACGGTTGAGGCGAATTCGGCCGAAGAACGATGCTACCGGCGATAGGGGGAGCGACCTCAACACCCCACCGGCCCGTCATGAAGTCCTCCAGAGGCGGGAAACCCCGGTACGCGTGCGACGATGGGCCCGTGATCGTGGTATCCACATGACGACCGTCGGGCTGGTTCTGGGGGCTGGGGGCCTGCACGCCGCCGCCCAACACGCTGGCGTCTTGGCCGCCCTGTCAGAGGCCACAGGCTGGGATCCGCGAACCGCTGACGTGGTGGTGGGCACCTCAGCTGGTGCAACCACGGCGGTCAGCCTCCGGGCCGGAGTCTCAGCTCCCGACCTCTACGCCTCCTACGCCCGCACCCCCCTGTCCGGCGAGGGTCAGGACATCATGGACCGCGTCACCACGCCTCTCAGCCTGGGTTCGCTGTCAGACGGGGAGCCCCACGATGGAGATCGCAGCGGCTCTCGCCGTCCCGCCAACCCGATGCTGCTGCTACGTGACCTTTGCTCAACGGCCAGGCCCCGGCCTGTGATGGCCCTGGCCGGCCTGCTACCGGTCGGCACCCGGGACGGCTCGTCACTAGGTGCCCGTAGCGCCGAGATCCATCCCGAACCATGGCCCGATCATCCAACCTGGATCTGTGCCGTTGACCTTCGTTCAGGCAAGCGGGTGGTGCTGGGTCGTGACGACGTGGCCACGACGGTCGGCCCGGCCGTGCAGGCCTCCACTGCCGTCCCGGGCTGGTTCCGACCGGTCGAGATCGATGGGCGACGCCTGGTGGATGGTGGTGTGCACTCCACCACCAACGCCGACCTGGTGGCCGCCCTGGGCCTCGACGTGGTCGTGATCTCGTCGTCCAAGACCGTCGGCGGAACGTCCGGACCCACCGACGACCCAGGCACCCTGGCACGGGCGTGGCACGCCAGAACTCTCTACAGAGAGGTCCAGGCCATCCGACGCCGGGGAGCCGCTGTGCTCGTCCTGCAACCGACGGCCGGGGAGTTAGCCGACCGCGCCACTCTGGCCGACCGCGACCCGCAGGTCCATGGCCCAGGCGCGTCAGACCGCAGCGAATACGGGTTGAACGAGATCACCGAGGCGGCCCGGATCTCGGCACTTGCCCGTCTCGCCCTGCCCGAGGCCACCCGGGCCCGTCGTCTTCTAGCGGGCGCTTCGGACGCCCCCCGGTAGCGTCAGGCCGTGGTCGACTCCCCGCCCGGTTCGGGCCCGTTCCTGGCCGCCTGCCGAGCCGAACCCCATGACCACACCCCGGTCTGGTTCATGCGCCAGGCCGGACGGTCGCTGCCCGAGTACCGGGCCATCCGGGGTTCGGGCAGCATCCTCGACGCCATCGCCGACCCCGAACTGTCCGCCGAAATCACTCTGCAACCGGTCCGTCGGTACGGCGTGGATGCGGCCATCCTCTACTCCGACATCGTGGTCCCTGCCTACGCCGTGGGCTTCGGTGTAGACGTAAAGCCTGGCCTCGGGCCGGTTGTCGAGCAGCCTTTCGAGCGGACCGCCGACCTGCAGCGCCTCCGACCGCTGGAGCCCGAGATCGACACCCCGTACGTGCTCGAGACCGTCCGCCAGGTGGTCGCCGAAGCCGGCGTACCGCTCATCGGCTTCGCCGGGGCACCGTTCACCGTGGCCTCCTACCTGATCGAGGGTGCACCGTCACGCACATACGGCCGAACCAAGGCCCTCATGATGGGCGACCCGGCCCTGTGGAACGACCTCATGGAACGCCTGGTCGACATGGCCATAACCTCGCTGCGCTCCCAGATAGCTGCCGGGGCGTCGGCCATCCAGCTCTTCGACAGCTGGGCCGGGGCCCTCAGCCCGCCGGTCTACGAGCGCTGCGTCCTGCCTCACAGTCGGCGGGTATTCGAGGGAGTGGCCGACACAGGCGTACCGGGCATCCACTTCGGCGTGGGTACCGGCGAGATCCTTCCATTGATGGCCGAGGCAGGTGCCGATGTGATCGGGGTTGACTGGCGGGTGCCGTTGGACGAGGCCCGACGTCGCCTCGGACCCGACGCCATTTTGCAAGGCAACCTCGACCCAGCGGTATGCCTCGGGCCACCAGAGGTCGTCGAAGCCGAAGTGGCCGACGTGCTGTCCCGCAACGGTGGGCATCCGGGCCACGTGTTCAACCTGGGCCACGGCGTGCTGCCTGAGATCGATCCGGCCGTCCTGGAACGGGTGGTCGCCCAGGTCCACGCCCACCCCATCGGTGGCTGACCCGTGTCCCATCGGTTGCTGGTGGTCGGGGGTGGCATCACCGGACTGACCGCCGGGTATCGGCTGACCGTCGACAACCCGGAACTGGACGTCACGGTGCTCGAGGCGTCGACCCGAGCCGGTGGATACCTACAGACCGGGCTCCTGGACGATCCGGTACTAGACGACCTCCCAATCGACGCCGGGGCCGACGCCTTTCTGGTGCGGGTGCCGTGGGCCCGGGACCTGTGCCACGAACTGGGTCTGGCCGACGAGTTGGTGTCCCCATCGGCCCGGCAAGCCTCTCTGTGGCTGGATGGGACACTGCGACCCCTTCCGACCCCCAACGTGTTGGGAGTCCCGCTGGCCCCGGCCACGGTGGCCGATGGTCTGCTCGAACCCGAGGACCTGAGGCTGGTTGCCGGTGACGGTGTGCCGGCAATGGCGCTGGATCCCGACGCCGACGCCAGTGTGGGTTCGGTGGTCCGGGCGTGCTTGGGCGACCAGGTGTTCGAGCGCCTCGTCGACCCTCTGCTGGGTGGGGTCAACGCCGGACGGGCCGACGACCTGAGTTGTGAGGTCATGGCTCCCCAACTGCTGGGAGCGGCCCGGTCCCCGGATGGGATGCTGGCCGGCCTTCGGCGTGCCGTCGCCGGAACCGATCCCACCTCCCCGGTTTTCCTCTCACCGAAGGGCGGCATGGAGCGCCTGGTCGATGCGCTGGTTTCCATACTCGGCGACCGGTTCCAGACCGGTGCACCGGTGACCGGGCTGAGCCGTGGCGATGGGCCCGAGGCCCGCTGGCTGGTGTCCACGCCGACGGGGACTCGGGCCGCCGATGCCGTGGTACTTGCCGTGCCGGCCCATGTCGCCGCTGACCTCGTATCGCCCATCGACGCCGACGCCGGCACCCTGCTGGCCGGGTGGCAACACGCCTCGGTGGCCCTGGCCACCATCGCCTACGACCGGGCTGACCTCGAAGTTGACCCCACCCAGAGCGGCTTCCTTGTGGGTCGCAGCGAAGGCCTGCTCATGACGGCCTGTTCGTTCGCCGGGTCCAAGTGGGCCCATCTGGACCACCCCGAGCGCGCCGTGCTGCGGGTGTCGTGTGGTCGGATCGACGATACGAGGCCCAGCGATTTCTCCGACGAGGCGCTGATCGAAGCCCTACGGGCTGACCTGGCCACCACTCTCGGGGTCGAGGCCCCACCCACCGCGGTCCGTCTCGGCCGCTTCCCCGACTCACTGGTGCAGTTCCCGGTGGGCCACTCCAACCGGATCGACCAACTGGATGGCCTACTGGCCGATTCGGCGCCCGGCGTCCTGGTGGCCGGGAGCGTCCGGACCGGCGTGGGCATCCCTGCCTGCATCCGGTCGGGGTCTGAGACAGCCCGTCAAGCCTCTGAGCTGGCCGCAGGACTGGCGAACTGACATAGGTCCATCTGGGAAATCCGGCAATCCGACGCCCTCACGGACGTCCCCGCGTGGTTCGATGGGGGGATGTCCCCGGAGACCACCCCCGCCCGCGACGCGGCCGACGCCCGCCATGGCAGCGGGACCCAGCACCCCGACGAGTTGGCCAACCTGGAAGAGCACACTTCGGTGCACCTGTCGGTTGAGCGCACCTTCTGCTTCGCCGACCTGAGCGGCTTCACCCGGCTCACCGAAGACAAGGGGCCCCACGAGGCGGTAGAGATCCTCGAAGAGTTCCGAAGCATGTCCCGCCGGGTGGCAGCCTGGCGGGGAGTGCGGGTAGCCAAGTGGTTGGGCGACGGTGTGATGCTGGTCGGCACCGAACCCACCCCCACCATCTCCTGGGCCGGACACCTGATCAACCATTTCGCCACCGCACGGAAGATCAAGTTGCGGGTGGGACTGGCCACCGGCGAGGCCCTGCTGTTCGAGGGCGACGACTACATCGGCAAGCCGGTGAACCTGGCGGCCAAGCTCTGCTCGGTAGCCGCCCCAGGCGAGATCCTCGCCAACTGCGAGGTGGCTGACCTGCCACCGTGGATCAGGGTCCAGTCGGTCGACGATCTGGAGATCCGGGGCGCCGGGACCTTCGAAGGCATCCAACGCCTGGCCGTGGTGGCCCATTGACGTGATGAGTCAGTGAGCATGGGCCGTTGGCCCCCAGTGGCCAGTGCAGTGGCCGCCGGACTACTGATCGCCGCCTCGGTGCCCCCGTGGGGCTGGTGGCCGGCCGCCTTCCTCGGACTAGCCCTGCTGGACCGCTCACTGGCCGACCGCTCCACTGGCTCACGCTTCCAACGGGGACTGCTGGCCGGTACGGCATGGGCCTTTCCGTCCACCTTCTGGATGCTGGACCTGACCCCACCCGGCTGGATCATCGCCGGACTGCTTCACGCCCTGTGGATGGGCCTGGCCTCGGCGGCCGTCCCATCCGGCCGCTGGCGTCGGCTCGGGCTGGTCGGCACTGTCACCCTGGCCGAGTTGGTCCGGTGGAGCGTGCCGTTCGGGGGCGCCCCACTGGCCAGTATCGCCATCGGCCAGGCTGACGGGCCCCTTGCCCCGGTAGTGCGACTGGCCGGGCCACTGCTGCTGGTAGCACTCACCGTGGCCATCGGCATGGGCATCTCGGCGCTGTGCGACGGACGCCGGACCGACGGAGCTTCGGCGGCGACTGGCATCGTGGTCGCCGCCGCACTGGCTGTGGCGGCCGTACTAGCTGCCGTGGCCCCCACCGGCGAACCGGTGGGATCACTGGACGTTGCTCTGGTGCAGGGAGGCGGGCCCCAGCGAACGCGGGCCACCCCCACCGGGGCTGCCCGTGTATTCGCCAACCAGTTGGAGGCCAACCAACTGGTGGAGACCCCGGTCGACCTGGTCCTGTGGCCTGAAAACGTGGTCAACCCGGTCCCGTTGCCTGCATCGGGGTGGCGTCGCGAGGATCGGCTCTACGCCGACGAGGCCGCCGAGGCCCTCGCTGCCGAGGCAGCCCGCCTGGACGCCGTGCTTGTGCCGGGTTGGTTCCACCGGGCGGCTGACGATCCGGCGACCAACCGCAACTACCAGACGGCCATCGAACCCGACGGTACGGTGACTGACCGGTACGACAAGGTACGGACGGTCCCGTTCGGCGAGTTCGTCCCGCTGCGGAGCTTGATCGAACCGTTTGCCGCTGACCTGCTGCCGTCCCGGGACCTTGAGCCGGGGACCGGGCCGGCGGTTCTGGACACCTCGGTGGGGACGATGGGGGTGACGATCTCCTGGGAGGTGTTCTTCGACCACCGGTCCCGCGATGCGGTACGCGACGGCGGTGAGGTGATCCTGAACCCGACCAACGGCGCCAGCTACTGGCTGACTCAGGTGCAGACCCAGCAGGTGGCCTCCAGCCGCCTACGGGCACTGGAAAACGGGCGGTGGGTGCTACAGGCCGCGCCCACGGGGTTCAGCGCTGTGGTGGATCCGCAGGGCCGGGTGCTGCAGCGCACGGCGGTCAGCGAACAGGCGGTGCTCCACCACCGGATCGAACGCCGGACCGGCCTGACGTGGGCTACCAGGGCCGGAGCGTGGCCCATGGTCATGCTGGCCCTGGCGCTTTGGTCAGGCAGCCTGATCGGCAGCCGATTCTCGACAGATCTTGCCTCAGCCAGGCGATCGAGCAACTGACGCCCAGACCCTGTGCGGTGCAATCAGGTAGTCGCCCGGGAACTGCTCGGCCAGTACCTCTCGGAGTTGGGCATCGAAGGCGGCAGCGGCTTCGGCACTGAGATCCAAAATTGCCGCGCTGGCTCCAATACGACGATGCCAGGAATCCACTGCGTACGGGACGTCCACGTCGAAAGTGAAGGTCTCGAGCACCTCAAGGCCAGCATCTCCTAGTTGGCGTCTGACCGACGGACCCGGGTCTCTAATGCCTCCCAACTTCCACGATGGGTTGTGGGTCTCTATGAGTGCCTCTGTAACCCCTGAGACTGTGTCAGGTAGAGGCAGCCAATCGAACCCGCAGACTCCCACGCGTCCTCCGATCACCAGCAGGCGTCGCACTTCGGATGCCGCTGCCTCGCCGTCGAACCAGTGCCAGCACTGGGCTGCGGTGATCACGTCGAACGACCCCGGCGGGAAGCCTGTTTCCTCTGCGCGGCACTCCAACCACTCGATCTGCAAGTCCGCTGCAGCAGCCAGGTCACGGGCCGCGGCGAGCATCCGTGCGTCTACGTCGGCGCCGGTAACCGTGCAGCCCCGGGCAGCGAACTGTCTGGCAAGGGTTCCTGTACCGCAGCCCAGATCCAAAAGCCTCTGCCCAGAAGTCCCGACACCTAGAGCCACCAAACGCTCGATCCCCGCTACTGGAAAGTCGGCCCGGTGGAGTGCGTAATCGTCTGCTAGCGACCCAAACTGGTGACCACTGACACCCCACTTTTCGGCCATCTCAGATCTCCAACATCAGTGTGGCCGGCCCCTCGTTGACCAGGTCGACGACCATGTCGGCCCGGAATCGGCCCGTGGCCACCTGGATCCCCTGCTCCCGGAGGTTCGCGACCACCCGGTCGATCAGCGGTTCGGCCTGGTCGGGCTTCGCCGCGGCCAGCCACGTAGGTCGTCGCCCCTTGGAGGCGTCTCCGTAGAGGGTGAACTGGCTGACCACCAGCACGGCCCCTTCCACGTCGACCACCGAGAGGTTCATCACCCCGTCGGCGTCGTCCATGATCCGCAGCCCAGCCAGCCGATCGGCCAACCGATCGGCCTCAGCGGGACCGTCGTCGTGGGTCACCCCCACGAACACACACAGACCGTGGCCGATGGCTCCCACCAACCCGTCAACCGAGTTGCCGTCTGACGTCCCAGGCACGGTGACCGATGCCCTGGACACCCGCTGCACCAACGCTCTCATGGCGTGAACCTAGGACGCGAGTAGCGCCTCCCGCTGCCCGGTATCCCGATGCCGAGGTCACCACGCCCGGTGGAGGGTTCAAGGGCCAACACCGCCAGACTTGACGGATGTCCGATTTCCCCGGCGGCGCCCCCACCGGCCATGCAGACGAACCGCTTCGCATCGCCTACCTCGCGTATCGCGGCAAGCCCCACTGCGGCGGACAGGGCGTCTACACCCGACATCTGACGAAGGCCCTCGCCGATCTCGGGCACCACGTCGAGGTCCTGGCCGGCCCCCCCTACCCGGTGCTCGACGAGCGGATCGGGCTGGTCAAGCTGCCCAGCCTCGAGTTGTTCAACGACCACTTCCCGATGCGCAAGGCACGAATCTGGGAGATGAAGTCCAAGTGGGACGTCGCTGAAGCGATGTCGTTCAACACCGGCAACTTCTCCGAACCCATGGCATTCTCTATGCGGGCCTGGGAGCACCTCCGTGGCCGTCGTGGCGAGTTCGACCTGGTGCACGACAACCAGTGCCTGGGCTGGGGGCTCCTGCTCATGAAGCAGCGTGAGCAGTTGCCGGTGCTCTCCACCATCCACCATCCGATCACCGTGGACCGCCGACTGGAGATCGAACACGCCCGGACCCGCTGGGAGGAGTTCGGCAAGCGTCGCTGGTACGCCTTCACGAAGATGCAGACTCAGGTGGCCAAGCGGATGACCCGGGTCATGACCGTCTCGGAATCGTCGGCCGGCGACATCGCTGCCGACCACAAGGTCGACCCGGACCGCATCCACGTGGTGCCGGTGGGCGTCGACCCGGAACTGTTCCTTCCAGTACCCGGCGTGGAACGTGTGCCGGGCCGGATCGTGACCACTGCCAGCGCCGACGTGGCCATGAAGGGCCTTAAGTACCTGCTGGAGGCCATCGCCAAGCTGCGTACCGAACGCCACGTCGAACTGGTCATCATCGGGAAGCCAAAGGAGGACAGTGCCTCGACGAAAGTGTTCGAGGACCTGGGGCTCACCGACTGCGTGTCCTACGTGCACGGGGTGCCCGACGAACGCATAGTGGAGTTGTACAGCGAGGCCGAGTTGGCCTGCGTCCCATCGCTCTACGAGGGGTTCTCCCTGCCGGCCATCGAGGCCATGTCCTGTGGTGTACCGCTGGTGACAACTACCGGCGGCGCCCTTCCCGAGGTAACCGGTATCCACGGCGAGACGTGCTTCCAGGTCCCGCCCGGCGACAGCGACGAACTGGCAGCGATGCTCCGCACGACACTGGACGATCCCGATGCCAGGATCCGGGTGGGGGCTGCAGGGCGCCAGCGGGTCATCGACCAGTGGAGTTGGCGCCACACCGCACTGCGGACCGTGGACCAGTACCGAGCTCTGCTCGCCGAGGCCCGCTGACCGGTGCTGACCGCGAACTACGACCGTCTGGGCCTGGCCGCCGGTGAGACCGTGCTGGACCTGGGTTGCGGATTCGGACGCCACGCCTACGAAGCCCTGCGTCGAAACGCCCATGTGGTGGCCTGCGACCTGGGGCTGGACGAACTGCGCCAGGTCCGCTCCATCGGTGCCGCCATGCGGGCTGATGGCGAGTTGTCCGACCAGGTGGTTCTGGAGACGGCCAACGGTGACGCCACCATGCTGCCGTTCGCCGACGGCTCCTTCGACCGGATCATCGCCTCAGAGGTCATGGAGCACATCGACGATGACGAAGGCGCCCTGGCCGAACTGGTGCGGGTGCTGCGACCCGGCGGGGTATTGGCCGTGACCATCCCGGCCCGTATGCCCGAACGGATCTGCTGGGCTCTGTCCGACGACTACCACGCCCCTAACCAGCAGGGCGGCCACGTCCGGATCTACGGGACTGGCGAGCTGGCTTCCAAGATGGCGGCGGCGGGCCTGGAGCCGGTCGACGAGCACCGGGTGCACGCCCTGCACAGCCCCTACTGGTGGCTGCGGTGTGCGGTCGGCCCGAACCGGCCCGTTGAGGACAGTCGGGCCGTATCGCTCTACCACCGGCTCCTGACGTGGGACATCGTGAAAGCGCCTCTCATCACCCGTCTGGCCGAACGGCTACTGGCACCGGTGCTGGGCAAGAGCCTCGTGCTCTACGCCCGTCGGCCCGCCCTCGACAGGGAGCCCATCCATGTCGCTGCCTGAGGTTCCGGGGGTCCTGGGAGCCGACCAGTTGGTGGCCACGGCGGGAACCATCGCCGAGTGGCAGCTTCCCAACGGGATGATCCCGTGGGTCCCGAGCGGCCATGCCGATCCTTGGAACCACACCGAGGCCGCCATGGCCCTGGCGGTGACCGGGCATCTGGACGAGGCCGAGGCCGCCTACCACTGGCTGGTGGCAACCCAGCACGAGAACGGGGCATGGCACCAGTACTACGTGGCTGACGGCGTCGAGGATCCCAAGTTCGACGCCAACGTGATCGCCTACGTGGCCACCGGGGTTTGGCACCACTGGCTGCTGACCGGTGACCGGGGCTTCCTCGAGTCGATGTGGCCGGTCGTGGAGCGGGCCACCGACTTCGTGCTCGACCTACAGACGCCGCGCGGCGAGATCCTGTGGGCCCGCCATCCCGACGGCACGCCGTGGTCGTTCGCCCTCCTGACCGGCTCGGCCAGCATCTGCCACAGCCTCCGGTGCGCGGTGGCCGTGGCCGAAGAGATGGGCCGCGAGCGCCCCGACTGGGAGTTGTCGCTGGGTCACCTGGCGCACGTGGTCCGCACCCGACCAGCCGGCGCCTTCGCCCCCAAGGACCGGTGGGCCATGGACTGGTACTACCCGGTACTGGGCGGGGCGATCACCGGCGATGAGGCTCTGACCCATCTGGCGTCCCGCCGAAGCGAATTCGTGATCGACGGTGCCGCTGGAGGTGGCGGCGCGTCGCTGGGCGTTAGGTGCGTGTCGGACAAGGACTGGGCCACCGCGGCCGAGACCAGCGAGTGCGCGATGGCCCACCTGCTGGCCGGCGACCGAGCCACGGCAATTGACCTGTTCCGGGCCACCCTGTCCATGCGCCAAAGCGACGGCCGATACCTGACGGGGATCGTGTACCCGGACCTGGTGACCTTCCCGACCGGTGAGTGCTCGACGTACACCTCGGCAGCCGTTGTGCTGGCTGCCGACGCCCTCGGCGGCTGCAGCCCAGCGTCCAGCCTGTTCGTCGACCACCGGGGATTGCCCGACGTGATCGTCGTGGAGGAGTCGTTTCTCAGGGCCCAGGTCCCCGAGAACGACTGAGATCAGATTCCGAGGTCGACCCGGCGAAGTACCCGGAGCGAACCCACGGCGTCCACCTCCGTGAACGCCCGAGACTCCATGGCCCTGCAGAAGATCTCAAATGGTGGGCGACCCCCGTCGGCTGGGTCCTCGAAAACGTCGTGGATCAGCAGGAAGCCGTCGATGGCCAGGTGCGGAACCCAGCCCTCGTAGTCCCTATGGGCCGGCTCGGAGCCGTGGCCCCCATCGATGAACAGCAGGGCCAGCGGGGTCCTCCACACGGTCGCCACCGACGGCGAGTCGCCCACCAGGGCCACCACGGTGTCCTCGAGGCCGGCGTCGTGGATGGTCTGCCGGAATGCCGGCAGGGTGTCCATCAGCCCGGTGGCTGGATCGACGAGGTCTGGGTCGTGGTGCTCCCAGCCGTCCTGGTTCTCCTCGGACCCACGGTGATGGTCCAGCGCGAACAACTGCCGGTCCGCGGCCTCAGCGGCGGCCCCCAGATAGCAGGCCGACTTCCCGCAGTAGCTCCCGACCTCCAGCCATGGCCCGTCGGGTCCGTTTGTACCCACTTCGGTTGCATGGTCGAACAGGGCCCGCCCCTCGTCGGTGGGCATGAAGCCCCGGGCGGCGGCGGCATGGGCCAGCACCTCGGCGGCCCGGCCTCCCGGATCAGTCACCTTGGGTCGGTTCGGCTTCCCCAGTGGCCTCGTCCTTGTCTCCCCAAATGACATGGTGGAACACCAGGTAGCGCACGATCCATAGGGTGGCGAACGCTCCGGCGTTGGCCAGCTGGACCGATAGGGCACCACCGAAGATGGAGTCGACGACGCCGACCACAGCGGTGGACAGGAACAGGCCGGCGAACGAGAGCATCCAGAACGGGGCGATCTCGCCGACGGTGTGGCCTCCCTGTTCCTGTTCCCACACGTAGTGGCGACTCAGCCAGTAGGCGGGCCAACTGCTGATGGCGACGGCGGCCATGTTGGCGAACGCGCCGGGCCAACCGATGACGCTGTGGAACAGGAACAGCAGGGACTGGCCGATGAACACGTTGACCATCGACACCCGGGTGAACCGGATGAGGGTCGTTCCGTATTCGCGCCAAAGGCGCGCCGGAAGCGATAGGGGGTTGGCCACCACGGACCGAGAGCCTAACGATCCCTCTCCGTGTCGCCGACCAGACCCGCCGCCAGCTCGCGAGCCACGGCGGCCGGTGCCCCCGTCCCGGCGGACAACCCGGAGACCACTCCACGGGAGGCTTCGAGCAGGAGATGGTCCACGTGGGACCGCACCTCGGCCCGCCAGCGGTCCTCCCGACGTGTTGCGAGGGTGCCGGCAGCATCCAGACCGGCCAGGTGAGCGTCGGTAGCGTCGGCCAGTTCGTCCACCCCGGTCCCGGTGGTCGCCACCGTCGACACGACCGCGGGCCGGGACCACCCATCCGTCCTGGTGTCCTGCCTCCGGCGACCGTGGCCGGTCAGGTCCGAAAGGTCCAGCATCAGCTCCAGGTCTCGGCGAACGCCGGCGGCATCGGGCCGGTCGGACTTGTTGACGGCGAACAGGTCGGCCACCTCCAGCAGCCCCGCCTTGTTGGCTTGGACGGCGTCGCCCATTCCGGGGGTGACCACGACCAGCACGGTGTCGGCCGCCGAGGCCACATCGACCTCCACCTGGCCAACCCCGACTGTCTCGACCACCACCGGGTCGAACCCGGCCAGTTCGAGCACCCTGACCATGCCGGGCACCGCCAGGGCCAGGCCTCCGGAATGGCCCCTGGTGGCCATGGAACGGATGAACACGCCCGAGGCGGTCGCTTCGGCCATTCGGACCCGGTCGCCCAGGATGGCCCCACCGGTGAGCGGTGAGGACGGATCAACGGCCAGTACGGCTGGTCGATGACCTCGTTCGACCAGACGGGTCGTCCAGGCGGCCACCAGGGTGGACTTGCCGGCCCCCGGTGCCCCGGTCACCCCGACTACGTGGGCACGATTTGCCCTACGGTCTGGAGCTGGGTCCCCCGTTGCGCCGCCGTGGAGCAACGCCCAGGTCCGTTCTGCCACCTCGTCGGCCGATGGGCCTCCCCGCTCTACGAGGCTCAGCAGCCGGGCGGTGGCCCGACGCTCACCTCCCCGAGTGGCGGCCACCAGGTCGGCGACCGACCTAGTTCTCTCCGACCTGCCTTCTGGAGGCGGATTTCCGGCCACGGGGCTCAGTCCCGGGCGTCAGCAGCAGCCCGGACGCAGGCCACGACCTCTTCCGCGGTGGCCCCCGGTCCGAGTACGCCGGCTACCCCGGCGTTTGCCATGGCGGGACGGTCCTCGTCGGGGACGATGCCCCCGATCACAACCGGCACGTCCAAACCTGCGTCGGCCAACGCCTCTACCATCCGGGGCCCCAACGTCAGGTGCCCGGCATTGAGCATGGAGATACCGACCACGTCGGCGTCCTCCTGTTCGACGGCATCGATGATGGTGTCGGTGGTCTGGCGTAGGCCGAGGTATACGACCTCCATTCCACCGTCGCGCAACATCCGGGCCACGACCTTGAGCCCTCGGTCGTGACCGTCCAGTCCCAACTTGGCCAGGACCACCCGGATCGGTGGGCGGTCCGCCGACCCGTTCATCACACCACCGCCCGTTCCACGTATGTCCCGAAGACGCCCTCTAACGCGTCAACCACCTCGCCGACGGTGGCTCGGGCCCGGACGGCCTCCAGGAGGGCGGGCATCAGGTTGGTGGTGGGCCCGGCAGCATCGGCGACCACCCGGGCCAATGTGGAGGCCACCGCGCCGTCGTCACGACCCTGCCGGACGGTGGCCAGCCGCTTACGCTGGATCTCCTCGGTCTCCTGGCCGATGCGCAGCAGTCGACGGGCCGACGGGTCGTCACCCTCGGTGAACTCGTTGACACCTACCACGATGCGTTCCCCGGCGTTCACCTCGCGCTCATGTCGATATGAGGCGTCGGCGATCTCGCCGACGAACCAGCCGTCGTCGATCCCGGCATACACGCCCTCCAGGAGCGAACCGTCCCCTAGTTGCTCGAGGTGGTCGAACACCTCGGTGGCCTGGCGTTCCATCTCGTCTGTCATCCACTCCACGTAGGCGGAGCCGCCTAGGGGGTCGACCACGTTGGCTACTCCGGTCTCATGGGCGATGACCTGCTGCGTGCGTAGGGCGATGCGGGCCGCGTCCTCGCTGGGGAGGGCCAGAGCCTCGTCGAAGGAGTCGGTGTGCAGGCTCTGGGTACCGCCCAGCACCCCGGCCAAGGCCTGGAGGGCCACCCGGGCAATGTTCACCTCGGGTTGCTGGGCAGTCAGTGACACACCGGCGGTCTGGGTGTGGAAGCGCAGCTTCAAGCTGCGTTCGTCGGTGGCGCCGTACCGGTCGCGCATCCAACGAGCCCAGATGCGACGGGCGGCCCGGAACTTCCCGACCTCTTCGAAGAGATCGCTGTGACTGTTGAAGAAGAAGCTGAGGCGGGGAGCGAAGTCGTCAACATCCATGCCGGCGGCCACCGCGGCCTCCACGTAGGCGAAGCCGTTGGCAAGGGTGAAGGCCAGCTCCTGGACGGCCGTCGAGCCAGCCTCTCTGATGTGGTAGCCGGAGATCGACACCGGATTCCAGCGAGGCATCTCGGCGGTGGTGAAGCCGACGACGTCGGTGACCAGGCGCACCGACGGCCTGGGCGGAAAGAGGTACTCCTTCTGCGCCTGGTACTCCTTGAGGATGTCGTTCTGGAGGGTGCCGGCAAGGCGTTCCCGGTCGACGCCTCCCTCCTCGGCGACGACCACGTACATGGCCAGCAGGATGGGGGCCGGCCCGTTGATGGTCATCGACGTCGAGACGGACCCCAGGTCGATGCCGGCGAACAGGTCGGTCATGTCCTCCACGGTGTCGACGGCCACTCCGGCCCGACCGACTTCGCCGAGGGCCCAGTCATGGTCCGAGTCACGACCCATGAGCGTCGGCATGTCGAACGCCGTGGAGAGGCCCGT
>Ga0208765_1001146_pt1 | contig 16541 bp, 16 predicted proteins | sample ETNtaG_2_FD_185783 | JGI IMG/M metagenome (GOLD analysis project Ga0208765, IMG submission 185783) | Marine microbial and viral communities from oxygen minimum zone, Eastern Pacific Ocean - ETNP201406SV203 (SPAdes) (version 2) | ecosystem: Environmental > Aquatic > Marine > Oceanic ... | reverse complement strand
GTATCGTCCCATGCCTCCAGCATCCACAGGGCTGATGGCCATATCATCAATATCAATAATGATCACATCATCGATGGAAGCTTCTTCACTCAAGGATGCCACAGATTTCATGCGGCTGTCATAGGAACTGTTTTCATAGCCGTCGATCTGACTGGTAAAACCAGACCCTTCGATCCGGGTACCAAAATGAATCAAAATGGAAGCAGCTACACCTGCCAGCAGGCCTGCCAGCAGTCTTTTTTGTCGGTCAGACATTTATCTATTTAATTATTGTTTAGCGTCCTGTTCCTTGTTCCACTTTACAAAATCCATATCACCATCGGCGGCCTGGTCAAACTCAAACATACTGTATTTACCATCTTTGCGAATATTGATCTGCATGCCTTCCGCCAGGGTAACCCATTCTTCCAGGGTGACCTCGTAGGGACCAGATACCTGGGTCGGTGCCTTCATCTCGGTTACGGGGCCCAGCTTGAAAGGCGTATTCTTGGGGGCCAGTCCCTTTCGTTTCTCTTTCCGCTCTTCAATATAGTTCTTGGCCTGGTTAACATCCACCTTTCCATCATAGACCAGAACCGAGCTCTCATCATCCCCGGCCTTGGCCCGGTATTTTGTGCCCCGGATGGCTGCCACGGCGGTGGGTGTGCGGACAGCAATGTTTTTCTTTTCCCCAAACGCCGCCTTTGCAGAGACCCAGACATTGCCCTTTTTTAAATTGGCGTTGAAACTTTTTGCCATGGGTTTCACATCCGCTTCATTCAGCTCCAGCTCAGACTTTTCCCCGATCCGGACCTTGCCGCCGCCGGTCAGGGTGATCTCGCACCGGGATTTCACCTGGGTGCGTATTACGTTTCCTTCAAAAACAGGCTGGTTGGGCTTGGCCCTGCTCCACTTATTATCTGCAGTGGATACTTCCACTTTGCCTAAGGGTAATGATATTTTACCAAAAGGCTGCTGGGCAATAATAAAATTGAAAACTAGGGCCAGGACTGGGATCAAATTATGCTTAATCATTTTTAAAATATCCTGTAATTGATCATAAAGTGAGAATTAATATAATACCATTTCAAATAAAATGGGGACCGCATCACGCACCTGATTTAATAGGTTGATGAAGAATTTATTTTAAATAAATCATCTTACCTGTTTCCCTGAAACCAGCTCCTTCAATGAGATAAAGATACATCCCAGCCGCAACAGGCCGAGAAAATTGATCCGTCCCATCCCAGTGGGAAGTCTGGGTTCCGGCTGTTAAATTATAATTAATTATTGACTTTATATACTTACCATTATAATCATAAATAGTTATACTTATACTATTTTCTAAATTGGTAATATAGGATAAAGTAATCGTTGAATTGAAGGGGTTTGGATAGCAGTGAATTAGTTCAAACTGTTTAGCAGTTGATTCATTTTTTACGATGCCCGCTGTTGTGCCTGCATAAATATTTAGATCAATAATAATATGTTCATCAGTATTATCCAGGTCAAACAGATCAAGCTGCACCGTGCCAGTACCTTCCAGCCCGTTTATCCAGATCAAGACTCCGCAGGCAGTTGAGTCCCCTGCACTGAGCTCAATAGCAACGCTGTCTATGGATTCGTTATAGCAGGTCGCTCCCACACAGATGGATGATGTCCACCCTTCAGCCAGTGCATTGACCCGCCTTACAACAGCTAGGGTAACGGTACCAGATGAGATATTGTAGATCGTCCCGCTGAAGGACCCTATAGAATCTGCGCCTGCATCGATCTCTGTGGTGGTATAATTAAACTCAAAGGTTGGATCCAGAATGGGTGATTCATAACTATCAGCTGAAAGAAGTGTGCTCCATATTAATAGGGGTATAAAACGCATGGCACCAGTGTCATTCCCAATCTGCAGAACCATACCCTACAAACACCGCCCCTCCATCGATTTTTTTCATATCATGGTTAATACCTGAGACCATACCGTTACCAAAGTATTTATCAAAGCACGATGCACAGGCTCCGTTCCAATCAACATTGTACTCTGCATCTAATTTTGTAACTGCATATCCAGAGCCCATAAAATACCCTCCATCTTCGGTCTGATGGATCCAGCCCTTACCACCGCCAATATAGTCGTCATATTTTTCTCGCCATAGCTCATTGCCTAGGCTGTCTGTTTTGATTAAGGTTGCGTAGGGTGGTGGATCTGAATAGCAAAATATTAAATATCCACCATCATCCTGGTTGATTATATCGAGAGGCCCCATCGTGCTTGGGTCATCATAAAGCTGAGACCAGATTACTCCACCCTGATTATCAACTTTCATAGCAGCAACATTGTCAGATTCACCAATACCTACCATTGCGAAACCACCTCCAGTATTTATAATCTTTCTTGCATTACCGTATGGCAAATCACTAGATAAAATAATATTACCTGAAGCATAGTCAATAAGTGTCAATGAAGCCGGCATCCACCCGCCTGCCAAGGCTAGATTACCATCGTCAGATTCTATGATCTCTACATTACCAGAGTTATAGGTAATGTTATCGTCACCATAATTTTTTGTCCATATTATATCTCCGTTGGAATCAATCATGACAGCTATAAGCACGTTATTACCAGGGGCACCTGGGGCCAGAAATACAAAATCACCCTGAGATGTTTCAAACAATGAACTGCCAATACCTAAATAATAATCGGATATACCATCATCGGAAATTTGAATCTCTTTTTCCCAAACAACCTGGCCTTCGCTATCTAGCTTTATAAGGTCTCTGTTTTCATAGTTAAAGGTGTAGCAGCAGCCTCCCCATTCAATTCCGTCAAAGATCCCAAAGACCATATAACCACCATCCTGCGTTGGTGTTACAGATGACCCTAGATCCCAGAGACCGCCATGCAAATATCTTTTCCACAACAGATTACCATTATCACTAACGGCATAGACTAACATATTGGCTATATCTTTTGTGTTTCCATAGTCCTGGTCACAGGCCGGATCAAAAGAATAAATCTCATTTTTTATTTTTTCCCAGTTATAGGATAGAGCTGTACCATTGCTGCTTTCATATGTTAAGGTGAAAGAGCTGTCGCCATCTAGGTACAGCTCGCCGTTTGTTATGCCGCTCCCATCATTAGGAATAATAAGAAAAGTATCTTCGGATAGTTCTGTCAATTCATAGATATTTGCAGCATAACATTCAACCGTATCATCACATCCATCACCCAGAAAATCAAAAAAGGATATACCATTTTGATCGAGTGTTGCATACTGAATATCCTGTCCGCCACAGTCATTATCATCATACAGGTAGGTCCCGTAATAGGGCAGCCAGTCAACAGATGGCATATCTGAATTCGGTTCAGAAGATTCATTAGAACAATTAATTAAAAAAAACAGTATAAAACTGACCGGGATAAAATTTTTCTTCATTGATCTCTAGTGTTAATTGTAGTTTGAAGGTAATAAAATTTAGTCCAACGGATGATTTCAATGGGAGCATTATCATGAACCGCATACTCAATCTTAGTTTTATTTTAATAATTATACTCTGTTCCTGCGCTAAAGAAGATGAAGAAAGCACCACCTACAGCGACTGGACCGTGGTAGGCAGCGGTTTGAGCGCCCCTGTAACCAAGAAGGTACTTACAGAATTCGTCGGCTCAACAAACTGTCCATATTGCCCAGAGACAGATGCACTACTGTTAAGCTATTTTGACAGTTGGCATGAAAATTTTGTCGGATCCGCCATAACCGACAACTGGTTTTTGATTAATTACCACACCTATTCTCCTTCCCGCGGCGATCCCATGTATGAGTTCCATCGGGGAGCAACGGCAGAAGAAGATTATTGTTATGTCCGTTTTGAAGAAGGCAGCTGGTACACAATCTATGGTGTGCCTACTACTTTTACGAATGGCGTCGGGAGCGTCGTTTATCCAGAGATGGCAGTAGCGCCCATGGCTGAGAGCACTCCGCTCAGCATGAGCCTGGATGGCACCACGATTGATGACAAGGAACTCTCTGTCCAGGTTTCGATCAGCAGCAGCAGAGATATGACTGCCAGCGATTCTCTCCACCTGTACATTGCTGCAACCCTGGATGATGTTGACTATACAGGTGCCAATGGAGAACCACACCACCAGGACGTGTTCCTGGACTGGATCAATGATGGATTGGGCGGTGAACTTCTATCACTAGGAAATGAAGAAGTCGCCAGAACGTATTCCTGGACCATGCCTTCAAACTGGCCCCAGAATGATTTCGAAACGAGCTGGTCTCAGGTTGAGTATGATGTGTCCAACCTGGCCGTGGTGGCGTTTATCCAGAATAAGTATACAAAAGAAGTGGTCCAGGTAGCTGGAGCTAATTAACTCTATATTATGTAATTAATTGTATATATAAGACTGAAAGCTCAAAATACCCGGTCGTAATACTCATCTACCTTTGTGTAATTGATATCGTCCATAAATACTGAAAAAGTAAAATAGCATACCAAATAATCCATATCACGTAACCAGGATGGAATATAATTTGGTTTTTTTATAAGTCCTTCTTTTCTCATTTGAATTAACACTGGTATGTCATCAAGATCTAACTTTCCATAAAAAATGAGTTCCAATATATCTTCCCTGCCACTGGCTACGGCACTACGAAAAAAATTATGGACCCTGATCAGCCCATCAAGATAAACAATATCCTTTGTAAATGGTGCGCCACCTTCTAACACTCCTCCTCTAAACACCCTGCGTGCATTCTCAAAGGCTTGGGTCTTTACATCTGTCCGCTTTAGAAAAAAACGGTACACATCAATAAAGCTGGCACCATCAATGGCCATCTGTATAGCCAAAACCCGATCGGACAAACGATACATTCGCTCCACATCAATAGAACCTGTAATGAATTCAGAGAACACCGCTAGCCCTTCCTGGGTTTTTGTGATGGCCCCATAGTTCCCACCCAAAATCTTCATGCTATTCTGATTCCTACCGTTCAGGGATGTGGCCACATGCACCAATGCTTCATGGTTAAAGAGCTGGTCAACATCCTTTGCAGTGAATGTACCATTCCTCCGGATCTTAATTGCTTTGGAGCTTGCGGTAGCATTTGCAGATAGTGCATCTACAATTATCACTTTTGGGCTCTGAGTGCCAAATATATTGTTCACTTTTTCTTCGATACGCTGACGAATATCATCAGAAGAAATATATTTAGGTTTTAGTTTCTTGATCGGACTGCTGTGGTAGGCATTAATAACAGATTCAAACTTGGTTGCAAGCTCCAAGGGAGTAGTGACCTGATCATGGAGTGTATCAGAAGGAAGCCCATAAATATCAGCAGAATACTTAAAAAAATCTCTTGTACCACAACTGGTCAGCAGTTTTACCCCAGCTTCAATATCATCTGCTTTTTTCTTCAACCATTTATCGTAAGATGAATCCTGGAGCAAGCTACGTGCAGTATTTAGTTTTACCAATACAGGGTCAGGGTAAAATGGTGGATAATCTACATCTGGCAATTTTTCTGATCCGGAGCTAAAGAATGAATAACGGACCCGTTCAGGCCAACGCAAATGTTTTAATATCCGAACATCTCGACTGGCTTTAAAAAGTATATTGGATATTTTTCCTAGCCGGATAGCTGCTTTCTGACTGAGCATTTTATTATACTTAAACTATTTTCCCTAACAGCTCATACTCATTAGCACTATTGATCATAACATCTATAAATGTTCCTCTTACGGCTTTGCCTTTAATATGAACTATATTATCGATCTCCGGTGAATCAAATTCTGTACGACCAACACTCACATCTTCCCCGCTCTCATCCACCAGTACCTTTAGCGTTTTTCCGATAAAGGATTCATTCTTATCCAGGCTGATGCCGTGCTGGATCTCCAGAAGCTGGTTTTTCCGGTCATCTTTTACCTGCCTGGGAACGGTATCATCCAGATCAGCGGCCAGGGTTCCATCTTCTTCTGAGTAGGTAAAAATTCCCAATCGATCAAACCTGATCTCTTCCACTAAATCACGGAGCGTATTGAAATGGTCTTCTGTTTCCCCGGGATATCCAACGATCAGTGTCGTGCGTAGGGCAATCTCAGGGATGGCTTCACGCAGTCGAGATATCCTATCCCGGATACCGTCCTGCCCCAATCCGCGACGCATGGAATTAAGCAGCTCATCAGCACCGTGCTGGATTGGCATGTCCAGGTAGTTGCAGACCCTGTCACACTCAGCCATGGCATCAATGATTCGTTGCGATAAATGGGCCGGGTGGGCATAATGGATCCGAATCCAGTCCAGTTCCTTTATGGTATTCAATTCCCTGAGCAGGTCGCTCAGGTACACCTTTTTCTCAAGGTCCCAGCCATAGGATGTAGTATCCTGGGCAATGACCAGCAGTTCCCGGGTGCCGTTGGCAACCAATCGTTCAGCTTCTTCCATGATAGATGGTATGGTCCTGCTTTTCTGTAAGCCCCGCATCAGCGGAATGCTGCAGAATGAGCAGCCGTTATCGCACCCTTCTGCAATTTTAAGGTAGGCATAATGATTGGGCGTCATAAGCGAGCGGAAGAACAAGGGATCATCCTTGGCATACTCATGTCCCGTTAAGAATGAAACGATCTGACGGTGGTCGTTACTGCCGAAAATGCGGTCTACTTCCGGGATCTCTTTTTTCAATTCTTCCGGGTAGCGCTCTGAAAGACAGCCCATGACCACCAGTTCCTTTAGAGAACCCGTTTTTTTCATCTCTGCCGCCTGAAGAATCGTATCCACCGACTCTTCCCGGGCAATATCTAAAAACCCGCAGGTATTTACAACAATGGTGTCCGCTTCTTCCGGATTATCAGTGATGGATACATCTGTCTGATGCAAGCCCCCCAGAAGGATCTCAGAGTCCACCAGGTTCTTGGCGCAGCCCAGGCTGATCAGGTTTAATGTTTTTTTCTTGTTCATGTTTATTCTAGATCTTCCCCAATCCCTAAAAGGCCATCCACATATGACTCAGGATCAAACAGTTCCAGGTCGGTCAGGTCTTCTCCAACACCAAGAAATTTTACTGGAATACCCAGCTGCTTGAACAGGGGAAACACGATCCCTCCCCGGGCGGTTCCATCCAGCTTGGTCAGGATCACCCCATCCAGCGCACCATGGTTATGGAATTCTTTTACCTGGTTAAGAGAGTTTTGTCCCAGGCTGGCATCCAGCGTAATCAGTGAGCATACATTAAACTCAGGAAAACGGTTTTCCATCACACGATACATTTTATCCAGTTCCGCCATCAGGTTTGAACGTGTATGCAACCGCCCCGCTGTATCTACCACCACTACATCGCTCCCATTTGATTTTGCAGAATCCAGCCCATCAAACAGGACTGCTGTGGGTTCAGTCGTCTGTTCGTTGCAGACCAGCCTGCAGCCGACCCGGTTGCTCCAGATCTTAAGCTGTTCTACAGCAGCGGCCCGGTAGGTATCAGCGGCCACCAGGGTCACACTCTGGCCCAGTTCTTTATAGATATGCGCTACCTTCGCTGCTGATGTTGTTTTTCCTGTGCCGTTAACACCCACCACCATTAATACTGTTGCACTATCCAGCGGTTTCAGAATGGTTTGCTCCGGCAGCAGGGAGATAAGGTGTTCCCTTACCTTTTCCATGAACTCGGATCTAGAATGGCTCCTAACCACGTCAAGGATACCGTCCACAGTGTCATACCCCATATCCGTAGATAATAGTTGTTCTTCAAGCTCTTCCAGAGACTGGGATGTAACCGTTTTATTTGAAATGGATCTAAATGCATCAGCAATGCCCGTCCTGGATCTGGAAAGAGCATCGAAAAGTTTACTGAGCACGCCCGATCCGGATGGATGTGATAAACTGTTGCAGATATTGTACCATACTGACAGCCAATAGGAACGTAGCAAAATAGATGGATGTCATTTTCAACCAGGGCAGAGCGGAAAATTCGAATATGTGCAGGAACACAGCCAATGCCGTTATTCCGGTGGACCATTTTCCCCACCAGTTAGAGTGGAGAATCATATAGCCATAGTTCAAACAATAGATAGCAAAGGATGCAATTATTACATGTCTTACCAGGTAAAAATAGAAAAACCAGGATGGAAACTGGCCCGTACCAACCATGTACACCAGAATAGCAATGATCACAATAAAATCTGCCGCAGGATCAAGCCATTTCCCAAAATGGGTTACTTCACGTGCCCGGCGTGCAAAATAGCCATCCAATGCATCAGACAGTACGGCCAAAAGGATTAAAATCCCTGTGAGCCACTTCCATCCAGGGTATGCCATGGTATAAATGATCGGGATGGCAGATAATGCTCTGAGCATGCTGATAAAGTTCGCGAGCGTCAGTACCCGGGTGGGATCATTGATGATCCGATCTTTAAGATTTGGTTTTTTTGCTGATTCCAATTGAATGTTGCTCAATGTCCAGTGTATCCAGATCTACAATATTATCACACAGGGATTCAATAAAAGTCCGGTCATGGGATACGATCATAAAATGCATATTAGTCATACATTCCCGTAAAAACGACCGCAATATTACTCGCTGGTCCCAGCCCAGTCCAAATGTTGGTTCATCCAGGATGAGAACATCAAATCTACAGTGAGATAGAAGCACAACCAGGACACTTCTTAGCACAGCCCAGGGAAGCTTTAAACCTTTTTGATCTTTGACCTGTTCCCATTGGATTCCAAAACGGGATAGTCGATTTTTAACCGTATTCTCAAGACCTATATTAAAAATTTGATTGTCCTTCAATTTTGAGAAAAATTGGTCGATAGTGTTTAACTGGATCAAATGTTCTGGGAACTGGTCCATGTAACCCACTCTGATATCACTGTTTCCATCAATAGAAAGTTCGACATCACCCTTTGTAGGTTCAAGATCTCTAAAACACAGCCCTGCAAAGGTTGTTTTCCCGGAGCCGTTATTTCCCAGTAATCCTATACAGCGTGCATCTTTAACCGACAGGGAAAGTTCAGAATAAATCTCTCGTGATTGCTCATATTTAAAGCTCACTCTGCTGAACTCAAGGGACAGTGTCCCTGTTGGAAGTTGGATCGGTTCGTAACCAATTTTACTGCTGGATTTCACGGACCGAAAAGAGTCTAGCGCCAGGATCCATTTTCCGTCTCCAAAATCCAGGTCTTCCTGATCAGACGTTGCCCACAACACAACCTTGTTTGAAGTTCGAACCCATCGTTTAAGCCAGTCCAGGGCTTTTAGTTTATTGTCCGAAGACAGAAAAGAAAGGCCGTCATCGATCAACAGTATATCAGGATTGAACTGGATTGCCGTAACCAGGTTTAATAATTCCTTTTCTCCTCCTGATAAAAAGCCAGGATTCATATCAGGGTTGATAGAATCAGGGAGGCGTTCCAACCCCCATTGAACAATCCGTTTAAGTTCTTCCGGCGGTTTCTGTGCGCACTCCCCGCTGAAAGCCAACTCTCCGGTTACAGTTCGGGCAATGATCTGGTGGTCTGGGTTCTGGTAGATCCTGTACCATTTCAGATCCTTTCCATTTGATTTAAGTATAAAATTATGTTCCTTGAATGTAGACTGTCCCTGAATAGAATTTAAAAAGTGACTTTTCCCTACCCCACTGTCCCCGTAAACCACATGGATGCCCGGGAATAATGAGACCAACTCTTCCCCATCCTGGAACTTATTAAAATGAATGGAACATTGAAGGTCAGTCACGGATCAGGCTCCGTATGATCCGGGTGGATGACCCCAGATTCTTATGGATCACATTCGTGGCCGCAAGGCTGGTCTTTGTAAAATAAGCATCATCCTGGATCAGACTCTGGATCACAGCTTCAAATTCATCCTGGTTGTTCACACAAAAACCTCCCCCAGATTCCAGGAGTTCTTCTGCTTCATGGGCATGATGATATTTCGGCCCAAACAGGACCGGCAGTCGGGCAATGGCCGGCTCCATAACATTATGGATTCCTGTGGAAAGTCCACCCCCGACAAAGGCGATCTGTCCCTGCCAGTAGAGCTTGGATAGCACCCCAACCACACCCAGTATAATGACCGGATCGGGTGGGAGTGTCAGGTTCTTTTTCTTCCGAAAAACGGTTGCTGAATAGCCCTGGTCTGAAAACAGGGTCTTAAGCCGATCTATCTCTTGCTCACTGGGTTCATGATGAGCGTACATCACCTTGAGCTCAGGATGTGAATCCATCAACCCTGCCAGGGCTGGAATCAGGAACTGGTCGTCTTCAGCATGGGCGCTGCCAATGATAATTCGTTTTTCCCTAGACAAGACAGACCGGGTATGTTCTGTTGTAAAATCATCGGCAGATTGCATCACCATATCGTAGCGGGGATTTCCCAGAACCTTGATGGTAGGCTTGGTCACCTTTCCCACGATTGAACGTATCCGTTTCCGATCCTTTTCTGCAACAGTATAAATCGTAGATAAGGATCTGTAAATGGACCTGTAAAAATTCAAAAAACCGGGTTGCAGTTTTATGGATCCATCTTTGACCCGGGCAGCAAACATATTGGTATGGATTTCTCTCCTGCCTGCGATCCAGATCATATTGGGCCAAATGTCATAGGAAGCAAAAATGACCTTTTTAGGTCGGACGATCTTTAAGGCCTTGCGCACGCTCAATGGAAAATCAAAAGGCATGAATATTTTTAGGTCAATGGCAGTGCTTTTTGCATTATTAAAACCAGATGGAGATGAAAAACTCACGATAGTTTTAAGCTCCGGTTTCACATCTTTTAATCCTTCCAGCACCGGCTTAACCTGATAAAACTCTCCCAGGGATGCCGCATGAAACCAGTATACCATAGCTGAAGGAGAGACGGATTTAAAGTATAGCTTTAGATTGGATAATGAATTGAAACGGCCAGAAATACCTTGCCTTAATTTCCCGCTAAACATAGATAATAGGCATGTCAAAAGAAAAATTAATGGATAGACAATACCATTATATATACATACCCAAACAAGTTTCATGGTCTATCCTGGAAGCACGGACTGGATCACATCGTTTGGCATTATGGAGTCCATGCATACTTGTGTCTTTCGATAACAGGGGAGTTTTCCATTCTGCGAGCAGGGACGGCACCACACATCTGTTTCAATATTGGCTGACCCGGCTAAATTCACTCCGGCACCGGTTTCAGGAGATGTTGGACCCAAGATCATGTACACCTGTTTACCCAGGGCTTCTGCTGCATGGGTAAGACCTGTATCACTGCCGATCACATAAGCTGAATTGGATAAAACAGCCAGGGCATCTCTGAGTGTTGTTTGTCCTGCAAGGTTTACTACAGAGCTAGATCCTTTTGCAATATCAAAACAGATCGTATCTTCTTTTGAGCCAAGTAATACCGCAGGAAAACCCAATGTATCCAGGGTTTCAATATATTTCTCTGCGGGCCACTTTTTTTGCTTCCAGGCTGCTCCAGGAACCACAGCGATAAATTCGTCAAAGATATTCTTATCTAGAAGAATATCTCGGGCCACTTTTTTTTCATAATTACTGACCCTGAGCAGGGTTGCCGGAAGATCATCATTCTTTTTCCATATGGAGCCTAGGTGTTCATGATACATTCTGCGGGTTGAAAAATCACTGCCAAACTCATTATGGTGAAAATAAAAAAGTAGAAACCGGTTCCATCGAGGTTTTTTGAGCTGGTAGACCGGGCTGGAACTTCTAAGGGTTACCAGATTTGAACGGATGGAATTATGAAGATCAAAAATATGGCTGTATTGTTTCCGGCGTATATGATCAGCAAACCCCCAGAGTTCAATCAGGGACATGCGTTTACTGATTGAAACTAGAGCATCAATATCAGGGTGGTATTCCAGCAGGGGTGCAAAAGTCTCCAGTGTTAAGAATGTGATCTGCGCATCTGGATAGGCACGCCTTATGGTTTTTAAGGGAGATGTTGAGAGTACGATATCTCCGATCGAGCTAAACCGGATGACCAGAATTTTCTGATCGAATGACACGGAAGTTATTTAACCCGAGATACGTTAAACACCACCAGGTCAGAAAGGGATTGTTTTACAGGGGAATCGGGATATATGGATATGGCATTCAGGGCATTGCTGGAAAACTCATCTAGTTTATTACGGGCATAGTCAAACCCGCCGGTCTCTTCGATCATATCACGGATCTGGGCAATGACTGTCCTGTTTTTTTTCTTGACCCCCAATAATTTTTTCAATTTTCGGTTCTCTGATTTACTCATATGGGTGTTGGAATAGATCAGCGGCAGGGTCATCATATTTTTCTTCACATCACCTCCTCCATTTTTTCCAGTATCGCTTGCACTCCCCATCAGGTCAAAGAGATCATCCTTGATCTGGAACGCCATGCCAAGATTTTCACCAAACAAATGGGTGGACTGCCTGTCCTGTTCCGATTTGGTTGTGGTAATCGCACCCAGCTCGCAGCTGGTGGCGATCAAAGATGCGGTCTTCTGGTTGATCATATCGAAATACACATCTTCTGTCATGGTTCGGGTAATACTTTTCTCTATCTGCAGTATTTCGCCAGCGCTCAATTTTTCAGCCGTACTTGAAATTTGTTCCAAGGCATCAAAATCCTTGATCCCGATCATATTGATCAACGCCTTGCTCAGGATAAAATCTCCCATCAGGACCGATATTTTATTTTTCCAGACCTTATTTATTGATGGTTTTCCACGCCTCAGGGTCGCATCATCCACCACATCATCGTGGATCAGGGTCGCAATATGCAGCAGCTCCATCATGGCCGCTGCGCGGTAACTGTTTAACGTTGGCTCACCGCATAACCTGGCCGACAGGATGGTCAATATGGGACGAATATTTTTACCCCGGTTACGGATCATGTACTTGGAAATTGAGTTGATCAGACGTACTTCAGACTGCAGTGCATTCTCAAACTCCTGCTGAAAAATCTTGATATCATCAAGGATAGGGGCAGTGATCTGCTTTAATGTGACCAGGTCTTTATGCATAGCTCAACTGAAACTACCGTGGTTTATCCATGGAGTTCAATCACGTTCTCTTACGATTCACCAGCCAGGAAACACCGATGCTCATTTCATACAACAGGATAAGCGGGAAGGACATAATCAGCATGGAGACCGGGTCCGGGGGTGTAATAAAAGATGACAGAATCAATATGACCACCACGGAATGTCGTCTATAGTGGCGCATAAATGGCGGCGTCAAAATTCCAATGGCAGATAAGACCAGGGATACCACTGGAAGCTGGAAAATGATGCCTGCTCCCAGTAAAAGCCAGGTTAAAAAACTAAAATAATATTGGATGGAAAAATTATTATCCACATGTGTGGCACCGATTCCGCTGAAGAATTCCAACGAAAAGGGTACCAGAATAAAATACCCGAATAAAATTCCCGTAACAAAAGACGAAAACGCAAAGAATACCACCGGAAAAGCATATTTTTTTTCATTCACCTTGAGCCCCGGTGCCACGAATCTCCAGAATTGATATATCAGGTACGGCAAGGCAAGTATAAAACCGGAAATAAAAGAAATGAACCACTTGATGAGGAACATGCCCTGGACGGACAATACCTGGAGATTGATGGGGTTGGATGTGGAGCGAGCAGGATAAAGTAATACGTTTAAAATATGATCGATATATCCAAATGAGAGAGCAGAGCCAATCACCATCACTAAAAGGCATCTTACAAGCCTCCATCGCAGCTCTTCTAAATGGTCTAAAAAGCCCATTTCAATCTGGTCATCATGATTCATTTATCTGACTGCCTAACAATTCCTGAGCCATAGTATGCGGTGCAGTACTGATGCGGTCCAATGATTGGGTAGACTCACCCAGTATTTTCTTTTTTTTAGCGGTCCAGAATGAATCTTCCAGGTTTTCCCGGACCAGGTTGGATACCCGCTGCCGATACCGTTCTAACCTGCGATCATCCAGGTCTCCATTTTCAGTCATGGTTTTTAAATGGCTCTCTATACCCATGAATAATTCAATAATCCCCTGCCCGTCCGTGGCCACAGTATTGAAAACTGGTGGCTCAATTTTTCTCCGGGACGTAAAGGTATGAAGAATATTTTTCAACAAGGATGACAATCTGTTTGCACCATCCCGGTCAGACTTATTGATCACAAACATATCTGCGATCTCAATTAACCCTGCCTTCATCAGTTGGATCTCATCGCCGGATTCAGGCACCAGCACAACCACACTCAAATCCGCAGCATTTGCAATATCGTGTTCACCCTGACCCACACCAACGGTTTCATAAAGAATAAAGTCTTTCCCGCTGGCAGCAAGGACATCACCGGCTTCCTGCGATTTTCTTGCTAAACCACCCAAATCACCATGGCTGCCCATACTGCGCACAAACACCTTGTCGTCCCAGGTGTATTGATTCATACGAACCCGATCTCCCAAGAGAGCTCCACCTGAAAATGGACTAGTAGGATCCACGGCGATGACGCCTACCGTTTTATTATTGGCCAGACAGGTTTCAATTAAGGCATTGACTAATGTACTTTTTCCAGCACCCGGTGGCCCTGTAATGCCGATTCGAACGGACATGGCTGAATGCTCATACAGTTCGCTTAAAAAAGGTTCAGGAGGGGTTTGATTATTCTCAATAAGCGTTACAGCTTTTGAAATCGATCCATGGTTATTCTCCAATATTCCATGGATGAGTGACTGGGGCATCTAGGAATCAAACTCCTTGATAAATGCCTTATAATCCAGGATCAAAAGTTCCCGCCCCTTCCGTTTAATGAAGTCTTCTTTCTCCAACAGGTTTATAGCCCGTGAAACCGTTTCCCTGGATGTTCCTGCCATATTCGCAATATCCTGCTGAATAGGCACTCTGGGTATGTTCACCTGACCTCTCCTGATAACGCCCTGTTCATCGGCAAATCTTATAATACAAAGCGCAATACGTTTTTCAGCATCGCTCAATGACAGGCTAGCAATCTGGCGGTCACTCTTTCTCAACCGGTGAGCCATTTCTTTCAGTAACTGGATCGCAATCTGAGGATAATCATGGAGGACAACCAGAAAATCTTCCCGGTTCAAGGTCAGAACCTCAGTCTCTTCCAGGGCAATCACATTTGCAGAACGGGATTCACCATCTAGTAGAGCCATTTCACCGAAGAATTCACCTTCATTAAGCATCGCCAGGATCACTTCACGTCCATCCTTACTTAATCGTGTAACCTTCACACTGCCCTGGACTACAAAAAAACACTGCTCCCCTTCGGAAGCCTCTAAAAAAACAAATTTGCCTGGTTCATAGTGCCTGGCTATCATTTTCTCGGAAATATAACCTAGCTCTTCTTCAGACAGGTCCCAGAAAAGAGCTACTGATTGTAAAAGTTCAATCTTCTTCATATAAGAAAAATACTACATCCATGCTTCTTTTCAAATTTGATATCTATAAAACAATTAAGTGGCATGTCATTCCAAGGTTTACTCTTGAATCTTTGAATATTAGGGTTGATAACATTTGAAACAGTTCATTGACAGTGGATTTGGAGAAAGTGTAATATCCCCGGCTTTAAACAAAAGGAATTTTATTAAATGGATAGACATCCGCAACAGATAAAACGGGAGCGACAGGACAAAAAGAGACGGGCCAGAAATGTAGACGGTCTTTCCCGCCTTCGCACCCATGTTAAAAAAGTGCTGTCAGCAACTACAAAAGCAGATGCTGAGTTGGTATATGGAAATGCAGTCCGTGTTATCGATAAAGCTGTGAATAAAAATCTAATTCACAAAAACACTGGCGCCCGCCGGAAAGCACAAATTACCCGCCACCTGAACTCACTCAGCTAATTTTTACCGAAATCTGATCCCTATCACCCATCTGATATCTGGTAGTTAGGTGCTTCCTTAACGATCCGGACTTCGTGAGGGTGATTTTCTTTTACCCCTGCAGCAGTGATCTGGACCATAGTTGAATGTGTACCAAATTCAGATAGGGTCCCGTAGCCGCAATAGCCCATAGCAGACCGTATACCGCCTATCAATTGGTGGATGGTATTGCGAACGGAGCCCCGATAAGGAACCATTCCTTCAATCCCTTCAGGAACCAGTTTTGTAGCTTCAGCCCCTTCCTGGAAATAGCGGTCGCCGCTTCCTTGCTGCATAGCACCCATAGATCCCATGCCCCGATACGATTTATACTGGCGGCCTTCATACAGGATTGTTTCCCCTGGGCTTTCATCCATGCCTGCCAGTAGACTGCCTAGCATGACAGAATCCGCTCCGACTGCCAGAGCCTTTGCAAGATCCCCGCTGTAGCGCAGCCCTCCATCTGCAATGATGGGAATATCCTGCTCCCGTGCCACATCGACAGCATCCATAATTGCCGTCATCTGGGGTACACCCACGCCGGATATTACACGGGTTGTGCAGCTTGCACCCGCACCTATACCTACTTTTACACAGTCCACACCTGCATCAATCAACGCTTGTGTTCCGTCACCGGTGGCCACATTCCCTGCAATAACTGCAACATTTGGATGTGCTTGCTTAATACGGTCGATTGCACTTAAAA
>Ga0208765_1001145_pt1 | contig 16554 bp, 19 predicted proteins | sample ETNtaG_2_FD_185783 | JGI IMG/M metagenome (GOLD analysis project Ga0208765, IMG submission 185783) | Marine microbial and viral communities from oxygen minimum zone, Eastern Pacific Ocean - ETNP201406SV203 (SPAdes) (version 2) | ecosystem: Environmental > Aquatic > Marine > Oceanic ... | reverse complement strand
TTTACCTCGTAGCCTTGTTGGGTGAGGAAGCGTTTTAGAGGCGGGTATAGGTCAACTTCTTGCATGTCAATGACATTCTAATGACGCGGACAGAATTTTGGCGCAACGGCCTGTGATCAGATCGCAATCTTAATCGTACGAACGATAGATATCTCTAATTAAACAGAACGGTTCAACAATCAGTATGACAAGAGATCCAAACCACTTTAAATTGCTGAGTACCAGGTAATATAGAACCTTACATGCACTATTCAAAAAAAGCCCCGCCAGAAGCGGGGCTTTTAAAGTTGGATTAACCGCATAGAGTTACGGTAGGTTCCATTTACCCGTCCATGTGCTTTTCGAGTCGTTACCATCTTTAGAGATAGGTCCAAGCGGTTGACATTGTCCACCGCCTGTCACACCAGCATATTTACCGGTTCCACCATGCATGGACCAAGCGCAGTCACTAAAATCAGGTTTCATTGCAGCAATTGATCCTATAAAAGTATCTCCGTCAATGTCACTGGCTGTACAAACTGATCTATAAGCTATAGGCGCCCCTTCTGCTGACACTAACATAGTCGAATTGCAATCAGCTACTTTGTCAGCAGGAAACCCGGCTTCGGATGTCGTCTCAATCCAAACCCCGTGAGTCGTCTGGTGTATCAATGTAGAGCCATCCGCTAATGGGGTCGCTGTTGAAGAGGTGACAGATGTATAGCCAATCCCCTCAGCTGGAACTGATGTTCCCGCTGCTGCAAAGTTGCTCATTGCAAATGTGGTGGCCAGTGCGAAGATTAATGTTTTCAAAATTGTCATTATGATTCCTGATTGCGTTGGTAGATTAATTAACATTAAATCAGAGCAACTAAGCTGTCAATCTTTCAGCTAACAAACCTCGCTTTAATAAGCGTACTATTGAACACATACGAAACTTAGAATGACGACAATCCGGAGAATATTATGTCTCGCCCCATAACTATCGACTATCTTGAAGAGCTTTGTCAGGGATTTAACCAACAAGATGTTGACGGGATTCTTTCCAATTTTGCCACAGACTGTGAATGGTTGATGGCACGTGGCCCCAATGCACCCGAGGGCCGGCGTTGTATTGGCAAAGAAGAGATTGGTGCTGTGCTGAGAGCCCGCTACATTGAAATTCCGAATATGAGATGGGAAAAAATACAACACTGGGTATGTGACGAAACCAAGGCTCTTTCGGAATGGGTCGTCCGGGGTACACCAAGAGATGGAGCGGCATTTGAGTATCTTGGTTGTGATCTTTGGGAGTTCAAGGATGGCTTGGTGACTAAAAAGGATACCTACTGGAAATTCATTTCATAATGCATGAGTGAATTCGTAGGTGGCTGACGGTGCTCCCAAAAGGCAGTGGGATCATCCTGGATGATTAGCGCAGTCGAATTAAGAGGAGCTTCCCCCAACACCCTCGGTGATAGCGTTGATCTGGCGCCCTACATCCAGCTGAATCCATATTTTGCCAGCGGTAAGCTGTTACGCTTCAATCTCAAATTCGATGCCAGACATATTTATGTTACTCAGAATCTCAGGATTCTGGTCCACGTCAAGGTCTTTCGATAAGTAGCCAGCACCGGTCTGATAGTTAACCACCTGGGTCGGATTGGGGTTCGAATTCATAATTAGAAATGTTGCTCCATCGTGATCCAGAATATGGCGGTTCAGGGAATGCCAGGTCCCGCGCTTGAACGAGTATCCTATGCTGGGATTTATCAGGAAAGCACGTACATCTTCTGGTGATGGAATATCATGAAGGTTGTCTGGGTCAGTCGGGGCTGCGGCACATACGACAGCTGAACCTCCAGACAATTGAACAAAACTCTGTGTAACCCCGAAATGTCGTTCGAGCTGGTCGAATTTCAGTCCGCCTTGAGGTTGCCAAATCACGTGAACGGTCGACTGGCCATCGTGACTATATGAAGTCGGGAACAAAATGCGCCGGTTCGAAGGTTTTTCAGGTGCAGACCAAACTTCACCAAAGGGTTTAAAGCTGTCCTCGGTCATCGGTTCGACGGTGAGCGTATGAATTTGAGCCATAGTGATGTCTATAGGGGAAAGCTGTTCTTGCAGTCGTTACGGCCAGTCGAGCCAGTTATTGTTCCAACCCGTGTATCGGGCGTGGATGCCTATTTTCTGTTTAAACCCCTTCAAGAATAATCTGGGTCTTAATCGTGGTAAGTGATTCCCTGAGTTCTTTCCATGGTCTGTAGTCAGGGTCAGATGCCAACGCATCAAGTGCTTCCCGTGATGGAAACTTCAACATGACGATCCGATCTGGATGCCAGTCACCTACTAGGACATCGACGTTCCCACCTCGACAGCAGTATTCTCCACCATGGCGTGCCACATACTGTGGTGCCTGTTCTTTGTATTTTTCGTACGCTTCAACATCGTGTACTACAGCCTCAGTCATCAGGTATACCGACATTTGATTGTTCTCCTGTAAATTAAGCCCGAATGTGACTACATGATTACGGTAGCAAAATAGTCAATACGTATTTCGATCATACCCCACATATCTTGAGCCATAGTAATTGGTCGTTCTAATGGCGTGAATCGTGAATCTTTCTGAGTCTAGATTCGTACACTAACCCAAGGTGTGTCCACCCCCTTTTTATATACCGGCAGAACCTGTATATCTGGTTCACTCATATGGAACTGACAGGACGAAAACAATGCCCAAAATAACGCTGTGCCCAGCTCACCTCAACTTCCAACCAAGACCTACCTATCCCTATGCACCCGGCACAGCAGGTGGTGGATTCGTATTTACCGCTGGACAAGTAGCGTGGGACGAAACAGGGGAGGTCACTGGTATCGGTGATGTTGTCGTACAAACCGAACAGACCCTGCACAATGTGTTATCTGTTCTTGCTGAAGGGGGTGCCTCACCCGAGGATGTCCTTAAATGTACGGTTTACCTGAAAAATATCGAAGACTTTCAGAAGATGAACGATGTCTTTTCACGAATATTTGGGGAGATGCCACCGGCCCGCACCACAGTACAGGCACATCTTGCGGAACCGACCATGCTGGTTGAGATCGAAGCCATCGCATTTGTCGGTGAAAGCTAACGGGCAAATGGATCCCCGCATACACCCCAATAAATACGGGACTTTCTTTTGATTGTGTTAGGAGGTATTTTATAGACCCTGTAACAGGAACAGGGTAGTCGTATGAACCGCCTGTTTGCCTTTGTTTTCTTGCTTGCAACTGTCTGAGGAGTGAAACAACCATGAGTCGAGTACAACTCGCAATCAACGTCGAAAATCTTGATGAGGCTATCGATTTTTACTCACGATTATTTGACGCAGTGCCTGCCAAGGTGAAACCGGGTTATGCGAATTTTGCGATTGCTGAGCCGCCGCTGAAGTTGGTCTTGTTCGAGAATCAAGGCAAAGGCGGCAGTATCAATCACCTGGGTGTAGAGGTGCAGACCACGGAAGAGGTGCTCACAGCCGAGGACCGGCTTACTCGAGCAGATATGGTGACCACCGGTATCGATGAAACACAGTGTTGTTATGCTGAGAAAACCGAGGTATGGGTCGATGGGCCGGATGGTGTTCGCTGGGAATGGTATGTAAAGCACGCTGATTCTGACCAGTTCGAAAATGTGGTGATTGATCCAAGCCAGTCAAAGCGCAAGTGTTGTACTTAACGAATCCAGATATGAACAGGCGGAAGCTCTAATAAAGTGAACATTCGATATGCCGAAGACTACAAAGCGGGGGATGTATTTGACCTGGGGACGTACGATGTTACGCACGACGAGATCATAGAGTTTTCAAAAAAGTACGACCCTTTCCCATTCCACATCGACGACCAGGCGGCACAAGAAACCGTATTTGGAGGTATCATTTCCAGCGGTTGGCTGACAGCTTTGGTCTGGCTTCGACTGATGCACAAGGCATTCCTATGTCATGAGACAACCTTGGGCTCGCCTGGTCATGAAGAGATGATCTGGCCAACACCTGTGCGTCCTGGTGATCAATTGAGTGGGCAGGTGGAAATCAAGGAAAGCCGCGTGTCGAAGAGTAAACCGGATTTGGGTTTTGTTCGCTACATCTCCAAATTGAGCAATCAAAAGGGTGAAGAGGTCTTCGTGACGACAAGTACTATGATTGTGAAGCCGCGCCCTGTGCAGCGAAGGCAATCCTGAGCATCCAGAAACATTGGCAACTCAGCAAAATAAAGGCCCCGTGGTAGCGCGGCCTTAATTTAAATAATGCTCAGTTCAGCGGATTAGCGTATGTTCATGCGTGGCAAAGGAAGTAGATTCAAGAAAACTGTTAAGGACGCTTGTGATTGAATATTGGCAACCCCATTCGGAATAACTAGCCAGGAACATCAGCCCGTTCCAGTAATTCCGAGGCCGCGAGCCAATGATCTTCCAACTCTTGATGAAGCTGTGCGTTTCGTGCCTGATCGAACAGCAATTCACGTAGCTGATTTCGATTGGCTTCATTGTAGATCTCTGGATTAGCGAGTTGTTCTTCAAGTTGCTGCTGTACTTCGGTTGCCTTCGCGAGTTGCTTTTCGATCCGATCTAGACTGGCACGTAGTGGTTTGACCTTTACTCTTTGTTTTGCTCTTTCTTGTCGGGCAGATTTTGACGACCGAGTGAATTGCTCGGTTGTTATAGCGACATCTTTCCCTTTTTTACTTTTTTCATCCAGTTGACGCTCAATGAGTTTACCCGTTCCTTTTTGCCGCTGGCGGAGCCAGTTCACATAGTCATCAAGATCGCCATCAAAGGGACGAAGAGAGCCATCATCTATCAACCAGAGCTCGTTTGTGACTAATCGTAACAGGTGCCTGTCATGGGCAACGACGACCAGACAGCCATCGTAGGACTGAAGCGCGAATGAAATGGACTCGCGCATTTGAATGTCTAAATGATTAGTCGGCTCGTCCAGCAGCAGCAGGTTGGGTTTGCGGTAGACAATCAGGGCGAGCACCAGGCGGGCTTTCTCCCCCCCAGAGCGGATTGCAACCGGTTCCGTCGCCATGTCACCCGAGAACCCGAATCGGCCAAGGAACGTTCGCAAGGAACGGTCGTTTTCTTGATCTGAGATGTCTGTTAGATGATCAAGGGGTGACCACTGCGGATTTAACAGGTCCAGTTGGTGTTGGGCGAAATAGCCAATACGCAATTTGGAGTCGCCGGTGTATGCTCCTTGAAGAGGCGGTAGTTGGGCTGCGAGAGTCTTCATTAAGGTAGTTTTGCCAGCGCCATTTCTTCCCAGCAAACCGATTCGGTCACCGTCTGAAAGGCGAAAGTTGACGTTTGATAAGACAACCTCGCTATAACCCGCATTGATTCCTTTGAGGTCGACCAGTTGATGTGGGGAGTGTTCCGGTGTTTCGAACTCGAAAACAAACCTGTTCTCCTGGTGAAACGGTGAAATAATCTCTAGGCGTTCCAGTGCTTTCAAGCGGCTTTGGGCCTGTCTTGCTTTTGATGCCTTGTAACGAAATCGATCGATATAGGACTGCATGTGGCGAACTTGTTTTTGCTGACGCAGGTGTTGTTTATTTTGAATAGCAATCCATGCGGCCCGCCTTTCTTCCGCCAGGCTGTAGTTTCCTTCGTAGACTTGGATCGTCCCGCCCTCGATGTGAGCAATGCGGGTGACTGAGCGATCAAGAAATTCTCGATCATGGGAGATCACGAGCACAATGCCAAGATAACCAGTCAGCCATCGTTCCAGCCAGACCATGGCGTCGAGATCCAGGTGATTGGTAGGCTCATCAAGCAATAGCAGATCAGCCCGTGTCATGAGCGCGCAGGCGAGATTAAGGCGCATGCGCCAGCCACCAGAAAACGTATTTACACTCTGACTTTGTTCTTTTGCAGAAAAACCTAATCCATGCAGCAGTTGGCCGGCGCGAGCTGAGACTCGAAACCCGTCTATGTCGTCCATCTGACTATGTAGGGTTGCTAGTAGAGTGCCATTGTCGTCTAGTTCCGCCTGTGCAATTTTGAGCTCGAGAGATCGGAAAGGTTGATCGCCATCAATAACGTAGTCGATGGCCGTGCGATCTGAGTCGGGAGTTTCCTGCAGCACCTCGGTAATCAGGGTGTCTCGAGGCAATGTTACGTTGCCCTGGTCCGCCTCCAGTCGTCCGGCAATAACGGCGAATAGACTGGACTTGCCGGAACCGTTAGCACCGGTCAGGCCCATTCGCTGGCCTGGAAATACATCAAGTTCAACGTTTTCTAACAATAGGCGGCTACCACGTCGCAAGGAAAGGTCAGTAATTTTCAGCATGGGAAAGACAACCAATTCAGATGTGGCAGCCCGTGGTGGTTATGCGAGTTGCCAGATGACCGCGGACGGGGAGTGGATTATGCCGGAAAGTTGAGCAGCCGGCACGAGGTGTCCAGTAACAACAAGCCGATAAGCGTCAAAACAAGTCGGGTAACAAACATGAACCCAGCAGAAATTACTAAACTACCTGCTCCCCCCCGCAAAAGGATAATGGGCACCGTATCATGGTGGTAAGTGACCCTATGCTGGTATAAATAGCTTTTTAACCAGTGAGACCACATTCCAACTCCAACTAGTAGAGCGATTTATGAGTAGAAAGCAAATCCAACAGACATTGATAGGCGTAGTGATACTAGGTGTACTTTATTACATGTTTTCTCCACAACAGAACTGCATTAGAGACAGGTCTGCTGGAATAAGTATCGTCGAAGGAAAGGCAGCTGCTGAGGCAGCACAAGCTGAAAAGCTAATAATTATTGAGGAATGTGGTGAGTCAAATGCTTGGTAGGAACCCAAGGTCTTAGACGAATCTTGGTCAGAATCAATAATCGAATCAAAAATAGATGAAACAATATGAACTATCCTGATTGGAACGAAACGAGAGAAAGTATGTGGGCCGCTGAACGCAACTTTCCTATGATTGACGAGGAAACGCCAACGTTCATGGCTCAACCTCATGCAAAAAATAAGCAAGATTTGAAAGGAGCTGATGTGGTTGTTATTGGGAGCCCTTATGTTTCCAGTTCATCGGATGAATGGGCTGGTATTGCTAAAGAACATTGGCTAGCTGCACCCAAACGGGTTCGACAGCAGTCAATAAGATATCAATCTGGATATGTACAGGATTTCCGATTAAATGTTTTCGATCACCTGAAGCTTGTGGATTATGGTGATGCAGAAATTCCACCGGAAGCTAATGTCGGAAAGTTAGATCCAGAACTTATTTTACAAGCACAATCAGCGGTAGAGTCAAAAGTCAATGACGCATTAGATGTCGGGGCATTACCTATAGTTGTTGGTCAAAATTCGCCGTGTAGTTCTTATGCAATAGCAAAATGCGTAGCCGAGCACACTGACGGAGATGTTGGCATTGTTAGCCTCGACACTCACTGGGATATTTTTCGCGAATGCCCTCAAACAAACGACCCTCGAATAGCCGGTGGGTTTTGTTGGCTTTATAAAACAATTGAGTTTCATGAAAATATTCACGCAAGAAACCTAGTAGAGATTGGTCCACGAGGTATGTTAGAGGCGCCCGATGTTGTAGAGGAATTACTTAATCGCGGCGCAAATTTTTATTCCGGGTGGGATGTAAGGCAACAGGGCATTGAGGCTGTTTGTAAAGGCCTGGATCATGCTTATAACGGTACAAGTGCAATATATGGCCACTTTGATATGGATGTATTGGGTGGTGCAGGCCCAGCTCCTGGGGATATATTGGGAGAGCTAGCGGAGCCGATCGGCATGACTGATTATGAGTGCATTCGAATTGCGCATGAATTGGGCCTACGGGGAGTCAATGGATTTTCATTCATATGTATTCCCCCTGGTTCTCCCGTAATGTATCGAGTTATTGTTTATATCGTTATGTATTTGCTAGCTGGGAAGGCAATGAGGCGGCGGCGACTGAGCTAGGAATAATACGTTGCAGATTTAAATTACAGGCTCCGACTCCAGGGTAGTTGATCTGAATGGACCGGAGAGGGCTAGAATGGACCTAGTTTCAGCACACAAAGATTTAACCTTCGTACCGATCTAAACCTGATTTTGACAACATCTCGCAGGGATCGAAAAGGGACCCCTAATCGGACTGGGAGCAATTCCAGTTTTCAGTGGAACGATCCATTGGTCCCAGTTCTGTTATAGAGGCCCACATAGTTATCTTCAGGGGGTAACATGGCGATATGAAACGTCTGTTCGCTATTGTGCTTCTGATTCCGCTCTCTTTGTCAGCCGAAGTATCAAAGCTCGAATATCATGGTTTTACGCTCTGGTTTGATTGCAAAGCGAGATCTGCTGTCAGATTTCAGTATGAACTAGATCGTGATGTTGGAGCGATTCCACGTATCAAAAAGTATTATCACGACCCCATGCTTGAACCGTACTGTCAACAGTTTGAAACCTCGAGTTACAACACAAACAAGAATATCGAGGGCTATAACCGAGGCCGTCTAGTGCCGTATAACCATATGGATCATTCTCTGATTGCGTCACATCAGACGAGCTACATGACGAATATTCTTCCACAAACTAAAGAGATGAATAGAGGTGCGTGGCATCTCACTGAGGAGATCACCGAATGCTTCCGGGACTACTCACGACTAATTATTCTTGGTGGACCGATATGGAAGGAAGAAATTATATACCTACCGTTGCACGGTGTTTCGATACCGGAGTCGTTTTGGAAGGTAATAATTCGGAACAATGAGGTTATTGCGTGGATAATCCCAAATTCAAAAGAAGCTACAAAGGGTCGGCTAGATGATTACCTGGTATCTGTGTATGAGATCGAGCAAATTACTGACAACGCTATATCTATTGAATCAGACAAGAAAAGAACCAAACAGCCAGAGTCTTGGGATATAGGCTACTGTGACAAGAATAGCCCGAAACATTGGCGGGGAGACTGGAGAAACTGAAAAGGTCTTCCTAAGAGAATATTGGATAGTTCTAGTTCCGGTTAACTGTAAAAGAGGCATGGGATGAAACTGAGCTACAACCTAATGCCGCTATCGCTTCAAAACATGCGGCCGGTCGCGCTTGCGAGTGAACGTGCGGGTTTGCACTCCGTCGCTGTTGCGGATTCCCCGTTGATATCGCGTGAATTGTTTATGTCATGTGCGGAGTGTCTACGCGAGACGAAATCTTTGAATGTGATGACCGCGGTGACAAATCCGTTGACACGGCATCCATCCGTTGCTGCATCAGCAATAGCAACCCTGTGTGAAATGGCGCCCGGGCGCCTCCTGGTCGGTATCGCAACGGGCGATAGTGCGGCTTGGGGTGCTGGTCTCCGTCCGGCTAAGGTCAGCGTATTGAGAGATTACATCGTTGCGCTCAAGCAGTTGCTTCGTGGAGAGGTTGCGATCTGGCAAGGACACGAATTTAGCTTGCAGTGGGAGGGCTATGACCCGTCATCGGCACCGCCAATTTACGTGGCCTGTTCTGGCCCGCGTGTGTTACGGATGGCAGTGGAAGTTGCCGATGGCATCATTCCTGCAATGGGCTATGCACCCCAGAATATTGCACATGTTAAGCAACTAGTCGCGGACGCCTGTGTTGAATTTGAGCGCGATATTCATGAGTTCGCGATTTGGTGGTATTCGGAGTTCAGGTTCGGTGAAAGTGCCGAGGAAGTGCTGAAGTCTCACTTGGGTGCGGATTCCCAATGGCTGGTCATGGGCAGCACAGAGGGTAAGCTCATTCCGCCGGAGTACATTCCGTTACTCAAAGAAATGCATGCTGACGGCCATAACCTTGCAGTTGCCTACAAAGACAGTGAGCGGGGGGAAAAGCTGGTTCAACGAGCCAAATCACTAGGACTCTATGATTGGTTGTACGCACGTGCATCACGATTGTGCGGTACACCTGCAGAGATCGGGGCTCGATTACAGTCGTTTCAGAAACAGGGCCTTGACCATTGGTGCCTTTGGCAGGACGGTGGAGAAGGTGACTACAACGATATGCCGCTTAAGCTTGGTGAAGCACTTAGATTTGTTGACTAGTCTCGGATTTGCAGATGGACCCTGTTTCAGCACACCAACTTGGGGTGCTCGTCCCATTTAGTAAAACAACGAATTCGAATATCCAGTCTAGACAGCGGTGGGGTTAAGATAACGGTATGAAACACATCCACGAGTGATGTAAGGGGGACATGTTTTGTCTAAAGGAGTGTTGGACTTAGTTGGGAATACCCCAATCATCAAACTGAGAAATGTCATGCCAGACAGAGGCGCGGAAGTTTGGCTTAAGTATGAAGCCGGAAATCCTACCGGCTCATATAAAGACCGAGTGGCGATGTCTGTCCTTAACAATGCCATCCGCAGGCATGATGTATCGCCTGGCGACACAATAGTGGAATACACAGGCGGTAGTACCGGTTCTTCTCTCGCCTTTGTTTCAGCTGCACTCGGGTTAAAGTTTGTTGCCGTCTTTTCTGATGCCTTTTCTCGAAGTAAACAACTAACTATGGAAGCGTTCGGTGCGGAGGTGATTGTTGAGGAAAGTTATGGAAAAGGCATCACGCCGGAGTTAATAGAGCGGATGAAAGGTAGAGCAATGAGCCTCTGTGGTGACGCAAATGCATATTATGTCGATCAGTTCGGCTCCTCTGACGTAACGGTTGGTTACGAGCCTATGGGTCAAGAAATAGCTGATGCACTTGGTTGCGATGTCGACATCTTGTGTGCTTCTGTAGGTACAGGGGGTGCACTTATGGGAACTTGGCAGGGGCTGGTTAAATCGGGTTCGAAAGCAGGCGTCGTAGCATTTGAACCCGCACAGTCGCCGTTCTTAACAACAGGCAAAGGGGGTGCGCATAAAGTAGAGGGAGTAGGTGTCGGTTTCGAACCCCCATTTCTAGATCGAGCGGTTTTAAATGAAATTCGTACAGTCGATCAAGAGTTAGGATTTGCAATGTGTAGGCGGCTAGCAAAGGAGGAGGGGATATTTTGTGGTGGCTCGACCGGGTTAAATGTAGCTGGCGCAATAGAAATTGCAAAAGAGATGGAGTCAGGTCAGAGAGTGGTTACGTTAGCCTGTGATAGTGGGTTGAAATATCTTGGAGGTAATATCTACATCTGACCTGATGTATGCGTAGTCGAGTTATCGGAACAAACCAATGGACTCAGTTTAAGCGCATCGCGGCATTATTCGTTGACAGTTAATTGGTTCGATCTCTGTCTACAGTCGGGAAGTAGGATCAAGGCTCCTATTACGCAAACAAATAGCATTAGGGGTCCGAATCCTTTGAAACCAACCACGAGATAGAGCCAGCCCCCCAGGACAGACGCCGTGAGCCAGCCAATGCTAGCCACAGAACTGTTCAAGCCCATAATAACTCCCCGTACTTCTGTAGGTACGTCAGCCAAGGCTGCCATCAATGGTGGGCGAGATAAAGCGTTAAACAAGGAAAATCCAATCCCTAGAAATGCAGTGGTTACGAGACCTGGAGTCCAAAGGAACCACGCCAGTGCGAAACTACCAGACAGTAATAGCATCCCTGCACTGCTCACTCTGCGAAAAGGAAATCTGTCTGCGAGTTGTCCTCCCAAAAGGGTGCCGGTGATGTTCCCAACGGCAAATCCTGCCAACGGTAGGGCAATTGCTTCGATTTCAAGATCATATAGGGTTCGTAAAAATGATGGATAGTAAAAAGTAGCCAGTCCAAAGCCGATTCGTTCCATGATCAATGAGCTAAAAAGGCGTACGACAGGCGCTGTTAAGGCTTGCCTAAGTGTTAGTTGTTTGGAGTTGGCCCGCTTATTGATGTCCCTTGGCATTTTTGAATTATTGTTTGCGTTAATTGCAAGAAGGATCCCGGCAAGAATCGCCACACTTGCAACGGAGATTTGTACACCGCGCCAACCGATCCAGCCTCCTATCCACGCAGCTAACGGTATGCCAATCAGCAGAGTAAGAGACTGGCCACTCATTACCCAACCTAAGGCCCGGCCACGTTGTTGGTTGTCTGTTCGTAACGACACTTCAGTCATCGAAGCAGTGCTAAACGAACCACAGAAAATGCTAACGAACCCGATACAAACCACTAGTGACCAATATTGCTCGATAATCACGGTGGCGACCAACGATGTTGCAAGACCAGCAGGGCTAATAACTAGAAATATTTGACGTCCCCATCGGTCTGCACCCTTTCCGGAAAGAAAAGACGATATTCCCCAGACAACGGCAGTTAGTCCAAACAGATTGGCAATTGCAGGTAAGCCAACTGCGAAGTCTGTTGCCATTTCAAGTAGAAAAGGTGCCCGCGTCGAGCTACTCGCGGTTGCTGCGAACATGCCTATACAACAAGAGATCACAAGGGCCCAAGGCATTGTATGACTGCAACTCCAGGGTGGAGGTTAGGTGGCCCGCACTGGGTCTTGGTTGCTTCCGCTTGGTGGAGACAAGGTATGTGGAGCTGACATAAATCTCTTCTCTCTTCGCTAGAATTTAATCCTCACCTGATACGCCACAATTCAGATTTCTAAGACTGCTCCACAGCCCATATTATCGCCAGTATTACTACAAAAACTACGAATACGAACCCTACAGCTCCGCCTCTCCCCAGCGTCCATAAAACTGCACTGCCAAGTCCTGTGCTGCGTTTACGCTTCAGATTCATGTCTTCTGGCATAGCAGAAATGTAGCAGAACACTTCACCAAGGCGATAGCAGTAACAGCAGAAAGGTCAGTACTAAAAACCTAATCCAACGGATCATTGAGATATATTATGAAACAACTGAAACGAGTACATCTCAAATCTAAATTAATGGGGAGTATATGAACCCGAGAAATCTTATGACCGCAATAGCCATTGTTACGGGTTTAGTGGGATTAGCTTCGCTCATTGTACCTGCTCAAATTACATCTCAGGTTTTTCCACCTCTCGGTGAAGAAGCAATGATGGTTGGAGTATGGCATCGACAAGTGTTGGGTGGAGGCATACTAATTGCAAGCATTTATTGTTGGTTTATGAGAGATGCAGAACAAGTAATCGCGAGGCGTTTTTTGTTTGCTACAGGTTTATGTTTTTCATTGAATGCGCTAGTGCTCATTAAGGTTAGCGTCATTGATGGGGTTACTGAGCTTCCCTATCCACCGTTTATTATTCTAGTAATCTTCGCAATAGCTTCATTTTACGTTTCAAAAAACACTTCTGATTGAAACTTTAGATAGATGATGGGTTGACCGCGTACTCACCCAAGGCAACTAGGACCCTAAGAAAACACTTGTTTGACTACACAGTAATAGCTACAGGGAGTTCACATGACAACTAAGGTGTTTCGACTTTTACCGGATGGCGAACCCGTTACCGGAATGCAACCGTCCAATTTTACTGATCAGGATGCTTTTACAACTGCTGATAAACGTGAGGTGAACCACACTTTTTTCCAGACCGAAGACGGCTCGACTCTAAGTGGCGTTTGGGAATGCGCGCCGTGTCGCGAGAAAATCGACGCCTACCCAGCACATGAAATGATGACGGTCCTGGCAGGGTCGGTCACTCTAACTAATGCTGATGGCTCGTCCGACACTTTTACAGCGGGTGATACGTTCTTCATCGCCAAGGGAACCCAATGTATTTGGGAAATTACTGAAACCTTACGCAAGTACTACATGATATCTGAATAATCCAGGAGTATTCGAGATGAGAAAGGGCACCTGCCGTTTTTGGAAATCAAGGAGAATGCGATTGAGTTATGACTCAATCTTCGACGACGATAACCGTGTGAACATTTTTCACGATAACCCGGCGCGTATCTATCGCCTCTAAGATCTACAACGTCTGATCTTTCTGATTCTTTATCCATGGTCAGGATGATATCTCACCATCACGCATGTCCGTGATCGTCACACTTATAAATAATTGATCCTGAGACCTCCCAAAAGGAGGGCGTATTCTGTGCTCTGGCTGTCTTTCTGGAACAGGAATAAGATAGCGTTATGAATCGCCTGTTTGTCATTGCTTTTTGGTAAGCGGCGCCATATAGGAACTTCAGTTTCGCTTACAACTGTCTGAGGAGAGAAACAAATGGCTGACGTTGGTGTGGCAGCGACCCAAATGACCTGTAGTTGGGACCGAGCCGAAAATCTTAATCGGGCCGAAAAGTTAGTACGCCAGGCAGCTTCTGCCGGCGCCTCGATCATTCTCATACAAGAACTATTTGAAACACCGTATTTCCCGATTGAGCAATGCCATAAACATCGTTCCCTGGCATGCTCTTTGAAGGAGAGCAAAGCGGTGAAGCGATTCTCTGATTTGGCAAGAGAACTCGAAGTGGTATTGCCTATCAGTTTCTTTGAAAAAGCCGGTGAGGTGTACTTCAATACGGTTGCTGTTGCAGATGCTGACGGAACACTACTCGGTGTTTATCGGAAATCACACATTCCAAATGGCAAGGGATACCAAGAAAAAGAGTACTTCAGTCCTGGCGATACTGGATTTCGCGTCTGGCGGACGCGTTTTGGCAATGTAGGTGTCCTAATTTGCTGGGACCAGTGGTTTCCCGAGGCTGCACGGTGTCTCACTCTCCAGGGGGCTGATATCGTTCTCTATCCTACAGCGATCGGCTCCGGCTTGGGTGGTGGAGGTGACTTACTAACAGGAAATGATTCAGTTAATGCCTGGCGTAATGCAATGTGCGGGCACGCGGCTTGCAACATCCTGCCGGTCGTCACATCTAATCGAATCGGCCGAGAATACATGACTGAGGACCGTAAGTCCCATCTCGATTTCTACGGTAGTTCCTTTATTGCAGACCACGAAGGGCAGGTCGTCGAGCAGGCGGGTAGAGACCAGGAGGAGGTGTTGGTGCACCGATTCAATTTTCAAAAGGTGAAAGAATACCGAGACTCTTGGGCTGTGTTCCGGGATCGTCGGCCAGACCTGTACGGCGCCTTGACAACGTTGGATGGCGGTTGATATTCCGCTTTTACTCCAATCTCTCCACCAAATTCTCTGCTCTTAAACGCGTATGGCGCATTAGCAGCACTGTAATCTCGATGTAAGATAGCGGCATGAAACTACCGTCAGTAGTCCTCATAATTTGTTTGCTGACACTTATCGTTGGCGACGCATCAGCGATAAAGGTCACAGGTGTGTCAGTCTCAATCTCCAAAAAATTCGACATCGATAGAAAGTGGTACAAGAAATATACCCATGTCAAAGGCATACCAATTGTCTCTTCAAAGAAGGTGAACTCTAGAGCATTACTAAAAAGCGCCGGCGTAATCAACAAGGTATTGCTTGGAAATCGATACAAGCTTTCTAAACACCTGAAAAAGTATCGGGCAAAGATGGCAATCGTAGACAAAGGGAAAAACTTCTCGGATTTGCCTGAAGTCAGTTTTAAATCATATGACGATGCTGGGGGGTTGGCGTGCTGCGGGAAGTATAAGTGGGATACAAAGAGTGGTTCATGGAAATTGTATTATCAATTAGCGATGACCCGAGAAAATAATGCTCTTCAACTTCCATTCCCAAAAGGTACTGACAATGTAGGCGTCTCAGTCATTACCCATGAGTTTGCTCATCTGGTTCATAACGTAGTTCTGGATAATGTTTATCCGAAGATCTCTAAGTTAATAGCAAAGACGTACAAAGCGGCAAAAAAGAAGAAGCTATGGAAAGGCGCGTATGCCATGACTAACGAGTTCGAATACTTCGCGGAAGGTACGGAGCGTTGGTTTAATGTTAGAACCCGCGAGGGCAAAAATTATTACACTACCGGGGGGCCATACCCTCACAATCGAAAAGAACTTAAGAAACATGACATCGCTTTGTACAGGCTTCTCAAGAAAATCTATGGAAATGGGAAATGGCGTTTTCGTTATGGCCGAATTTGCACTGCCGCTTATACGTGTGAGAACAACTACAAATTAAGCACTCCGTTTGGACCGAGTTTAGCGCTGGCCGCCTCTGAGAATGTTTTTATGGTTGGGGAGGACTTTGATCTTAAGATTGCATCAACAGGCGCATCGTTTTCGTTTGATGATTACTCGTACATAGATATAGCGCAGTCACCCGGAAAGAGCTGGCAACTGGGGTTTAAGGCAGAAGAGGGTGACCTGCCTCAGATGGGCGGCAACTTCGCTTTTGGCTCCCAACTGGGCGGTATCCACTATCGCGTTGCTGCGGACAATACCTTTCTAGGTTCTAAGGGCAGTGGGTGGCTGGGCTATAAAGACGCAAGAAGCGCCTATGTCAATGTTGGAAAGCAATATTCGCCTGGTAACAAATGGAATATCGCTGGTGATGTGACTTATGGCTGGTCACAGGCCGACGCTGAAAAGGAAGGTGTATTCCAAGACTTTTCAAAGATTCATGCACTTGGCTTCAATGCATCTGCTGGTTATCAATTGAACACCCATAACGAAATCGGTATTCGTCTGAATTCTCCACTGAAGGTTGAAAAGGGATCATTGGTGATCAAGTCACCCTATGATACTGAGAAGGTCAATCTAGCCCCTGTGGGTCGAGAGTTGAACCTTGTACTGCACCACACCCATCAATTTAGAAATGCCGCTACGTTGACAACTTCAC
>Ga0208765_1001144_pt1 | contig 16563 bp, 13 predicted proteins | sample ETNtaG_2_FD_185783 | JGI IMG/M metagenome (GOLD analysis project Ga0208765, IMG submission 185783) | Marine microbial and viral communities from oxygen minimum zone, Eastern Pacific Ocean - ETNP201406SV203 (SPAdes) (version 2) | ecosystem: Environmental > Aquatic > Marine > Oceanic ... | reverse complement strand
CTACTAACCGAAAAGCGTTCCACGAATATCATATTCTTGAAACATTCGAAGCCGGAGTCCAGCTCAAGGGCAGTGAAGTGAAGAGTATCCGTGAAGGAAAGGCCAGTTTAAAGCAGGCATATATTTTAATACGCAAGGGAGAAGCCTGGCTCAAAGGATCCCACATCGCCAGCTATAGCCACACAGGGTCTGAAGGTCATGACCCGGTCAGAGACCGTAAATTATTGCTCCATAAAAAAGAGATACAAAGAATCGGTTCTAAATTGGCAGAAAAAGGGTTAACAGCCGTTCCAACAAAATTGTATTTTAAAGGCGGCCTTATCAAACTTGAATTTGGCCTTGCAAAGGGTAAAAAACTCTATGATAAGCGGGAAACAAAAAAGAAACGTGATGTTGAAAGAGATATTCAAAGGGCATTGAGTACAGAATGAGCTTTTTATCCATTAATGATCAGATGGACATCATCCGCCGAGGTGCTGAAGAGATTATACCGGGAGAAGACCTTATAAAAAAACTGGAAAGGTCTATATCAACAGGGAACCCACTTATTGTAAAACTGGGCTGTGATCCTAGCAGGCCCGATCTACATATCGGACATGGGGTGGTTCTCAGGAAACTCCGGCACTTCCAAGACCTAGGGCACACTGCTGTATTGGTGATCGGCGATTTTACTGCCATGATCGGAGATCCTTCAGGCCGGAACAAAACCCGCCCACAGCTGACCTTGGATGAAGCAAAAGCAAATGCTGAAAGTTATGTGGAACAGGCTAAAGTAATACTTGATATTAAAAGCGTTATTATCAAATATAATTCAGATTGGCTTAATAAAATGAATTTCAATGATGTTGTACAATTAGCGAGTTCTTATACCGTCGCAAGGATGCTGGAGCGGGATGATTTTACAAAACGATTCCAGGCAGAAGTACCCATTTCGATCCACGAATTTCTATACCCATTGGCTCAGGCACAGGACTCAGTAGAGTTGAAAGCAGATGTAGAACTGGGCGGGACGGACCAGAAATTTAATCTTCTTGTTGGACGCGATCTGCAGAAGGACCATGGGCAGGAACCGCAATGTATTATCACCACACCTCTGTTGGAAGGGACGGATGGTGTAGAAAAAATGTCTAAATCCTATGGGAATCATATTGGGCTCCAGGATACACCTGAAGATATGTATGGAAAAACACTCTCTATTGCTGATGATATGATCCTAAAATGGTTTACCCTTGCGGCTGACGCTGACGAGTCCATCACCAAATCGGTGAAGAAGCGTTTGGACGATCCAGCAGTGAACCCGATGGATGTTAAGCGAGAGCTAGCGCGTGCCGTTGTTGCTCTGTATTATGATGATAAAACAGCAACAAAAGCTGAAGATCATTTTAATACCGTTGTTGTAGGCAAAGGTATTCCAGATGAGATGCCTGAATATAGTTTAAAAGGTGAAGATCTTATTGTGAATGTCATTTTTGATGCTGGGCTATTAAAAAGCAAGGGTGAAGCTCGAAGAATGGTTAAACAGGGTGCTGTCAAACTGGACGGTAAGCCAGTAGATGATATTAAAAAAACCCTTACCCCTAATGGTGAGCAAATATTGAAAGTTGGGAAACGTCGATTTTTGAAGGTTATTGGATGATAAAAAAATTTCTGGGGCTGCTCTGTTCAGCTGCCTTTGTTTCTTTTTCCTGTACAGCATCACCACCTGCAATTCCAAAATTAGTAATTACGCTGGTTGTGGACCAGATGAGGCCTGATCTATTGACAAGATTTGATAATCTCTATACGGGAGGTTTTCGATGGTTGATGGATCATGGTATCTGGTTTACAAATACCCACCATGAGCACAGTTACACGGTAACAGGTCCGGGGCACATTGCCATTGGCTTTGGCCAATACCCAGGAAAAATGGGGGTGCTTGGAAACAGTTGGTATGATAGGAACCTTAAAAAAAATGTAAACTGTGTTGAAGACCCAAATGCAAAAGTAGTTGGATCTACTAAAGGTAAGGCTAGGTCTCTTGCAGGGTATGATACAAAGGGCCTTGGTGATTGGCTGAAAACCGAATACACCAGCTCTAAGGTAGTTTCAATTGGTGGAAAAGATCGAACGGCATGTATATTGGGAGGGAAACAGCCCAATCTTCCGTTGTATTACAATAGGGCAGGAAGTTTTATATCATCTGATTATTATGTAAATGAGCTCCCGGAATGGGTTACTATGTTCAATCAGAATCTGAAAGCAGATTCATACAAGGATTCAATATGGGTTAAATCACTCTCTGATAAACTCTATTTAGAGTATGCGCGTGAAGATCATTACCAGGGGGAAGTGGATGATTATTTAATGGATGAATATTCACCTGTTTTTCCAATTGGGATGGATCCAGGTACAGATCCAACTTATATGATCATGAATCGGCCATGGTTTGAACGGGAAGTATTGAACCTGGCAAAAGAAGCTATTAATGGTGAAGCCTTGGGTAAGGGTGAGCATCCGGATTTATTATTCATTGGTTTTTCAGCCATGGATTGGATGACACATGATTATGGGCCTCACTCTCAAGAAGTAATGGATGCGTGTATAAAACTGGATCGTTATTTGGGAAAATTTATGGAGTTTGTGGATCAAAATCTTGGACTTGAGAATGTTATGTTTGTCCTGACGGCAGATCATGGAGGGTTACCCTTGCCTGAGTATTTGGTTGCAAAAGGCGAGCCGGGAGGACGGATCAATCATGAGCATCTGGCAGAAGCATTTGAATGGATCGATGAAGAATGTGAAGAACAATTTGGTAAGAAGTTTTACCACCGTGACGGTGGCAACTTCTATTTGAACCATGAGAGATTAAAAAAGGCAAACCTGAAACCTGAACGAATCTATGAAATAGTTGAGAAATATCTTACTAGCGTTGATGGGGTAGAAAAAGTCATTATTAAGGATGATGTAATAAACAGTACCCAACAAGACAAGATGACGCTTCGCATAAAAAAAATGATCCACCCTGATAATAGTCCAGAAATCTTTCCTATTATATCTCCTGGTTTCCTATACAGACAATCTTATGGCACATCACATGGTTCACCCTATGATTACGATACACACGTGCCCCTTATTTTTGCCCGCAGTCACTTTAAACCTTTGGAAGACACATCTCTACGGGAGACCGTGGATATTGCCCCCACTATCGCAAAATATTTGGGCGTGGATATCCCGGAATATTGCGATGGGGCCCCCATCGATTTATAAATGTTATCCTTAGAGAAGCTCATCAAACAATACGAAGGCGTCCGTGCTGTGGATGATGTTTCATTCAAGGTAGAAGAGGGGGATATTTATGGATTTCTAGGACCAAATGGTGCAGGAAAAACAACCACCATCCGAATGATCATGGGTATTATTCATCCAGATTCAGGGGTTATAAACCTTAATGGTAGTGATATTAATGAATTCGGTAGAGAGAACCTGGGGTATTTGCCAGAAGATCGAGGTCTATATCAGAAACAGAAGCTGGAAGAGACCATACACTATTTTGGAATTCTCCGAGGGCTGGATAAAGAAGAAGCACGATCACGGGCTTCCATGTGGCTGGAGCGTTTCAGCTTGATCGACCAGGGCAACCGAAAGATCGAAGAACTTTCTAAAGGCAATCAGCAAAAAATCCAGTTCATCCTAGCCCTTTTACACGACCCGGGATTGCTTATTTTGGATGAACCGTTCACTGGCCTGGATCCCTTGAACCAACTGCTTCTGAAAGAAATCATTCAAGAAAAACGGGAAGAAGGGAAAACCATCGTCTTTTCTACCCACCAGATGGAACAGGTGGAGAGATTGTGTACCAATATCTGCCTGATTAATAAGGGTAAAATTATTGTTGAAGGGGTTCTGGATGATATTCGAAAAGCACACACCAGCGATGCAGTTGAAGTTCGCTATTCCGGCAAACTAGACAATGATAAGGCCCGTTCATTTTTCACTGAAGTTGAAATAAAGGAAACCACTTTGTCCGGTATATTAAGGCAGAAACCGGATGGGTTTTTAAGCTGGGTGAATGACCAGGTGATTGTGGAGTCTTTTCAGGTAAAGGTGCCGAACCTGGAACAGATATTTATTGAAGAAGTGAAAAAAACGTTATGAATCAGGTCTGGAAAATCATGAAATGGGAGTTCATGAACAGGGTGAAGACAAAATTATTTTTGATCACCACTTTTGTGCTGCCATTTTTTATGGCCGGCATAATGTATCTACCCACAATTCTTATGGATATGGAACCGGAAGATATGACAGAGATCGGCCTGGTCTATGATGATGGGCTCAATAACCTTTTGGAGCGATTTCAAGCTCAGGTTAACGGTGCCTTCAAGCTCCAGGATGGGAACCCTCAGTTCCAGTTTGTCCGTTTTAATGAAGAACAGGAAGCGCTGGACAGTGTCATCAGTAAGGGTATCGGAGGATATATCTTTATTCCGAATTCTGTTTTGGATACGGGACAGGTCAGTTATTATAGCCTTTCTTTAAGCAATATAAAGATATACTCGAATCTAAGAAGAACATTGAACCAGGTGGTCATAGAGCAGCGTATGCTGGATCAGAACATTGATGTATCTCTGGTGGGGCAATTGAGCAGGAGAATCGAATTTGAAACTTATGAACTGGATGAATTGGGTGAAGCATCCGAAGGAGATGAATTATCCAGTTTCTTGGTGCCCTATTTGTTCCTGATGATCTTGTTTATGACTGTTTTCATGAGCGGGCAACTGTTGCTTCGTTCGGTCATGGAAGAACGGACCAGTAGAACAATAGAGATCCTTTTATCATCAGTTACACCGGATGAACTGATGCGTGGAAAAATACTTGGACTGGGTGCATTGGGAATGACTCAAATGATATTTTATTTAGCTGTTGGTTTATCAGCCACCCATTATAAAGGATGGGCTGCCATTGAATTTTCCCAGATTCCCATTTTCCTAATTTATTTTATTACAGGATATCTGTTTTATGCAGCCATTTTTGCGGCCATGGGTACCTTCTTCACATCAGAGCAGGAAGCCCAGCAATCCAGCGGGGTAATTAGCATCATTGCCGTGCTTCCCATCGCCTTTGCATCTTATTTCATTACCAATCCCGGTTCCGCTTTTACCATTGGAAGTTCTTATATTCCGCCCTTGACACCCTTCATGATGATTATTCGACTGGGAACAGGTTCTGTCGATTTTCCTGAGATCATTTACACAACCCTTTTGATGGTTCTATCTTGCTGGGTTCTGTTGAAATTATCAGGAAAAATATTCCGTACTGCCATATTGTTATACGGGAAAAAAGTAACCGTTAAAGAAGTTGTGAAATGGATTCGCGCCTGATTGATTTTTACATAATCTTTTTCCTGCTTAAGTTTCGTCTTTTATGACAGCACTACTTACGTATTTTCTAATTGCGCTTCTGGTATCATTTCTATGCTCGCTGCTTGAATCTGTATTATTAAGTATCTCCATTGCTCATGTGTCTGTGATGGAAAAGGAAGGAGATAGCTCAGGCGTAATCTTGGCTGAACTCAAAGAGAATATCAACCGTCCTCTGGCCGCCATATTAACAGTAAATACCCTTGCGAATACAGTGGGTGCAGTCGGTGTAGGGGCACAAACCCATAAGATCTATGGTAATGAGTGGGTGGCACTGGTTTCAGGTATTCTTACACTTTCAATCCTGATCTTTTCTGAGATTATTCCCAAAACCATCGGAGCAGTTTACAGTAAGTCTTTGGCTTCATTCGCTGCGTTTACCATCCGGGTGCTCATGGTTATTGCCTGGCCTTTTGTGATCTTATCTGAAAAAATGTCTGGATTGATGGACAGGGGTGAAAACGGTGGTCAGTCAAAGGCTTCCAGGGAAGAATTACTGGCTATGGCAGAGATCAGTGAAGATGAAGGCTCAATTGATGAGCAGGAAGGTGATATCATTGAGAATCTGATCAAACTGGACGATATGCCGATTGAAGATATAATGACACCTAGATCTGTTATGTTTGCTCTAAGAAGTAGTGACACTGTAGGTGAAGTGGTAGAAAAACACTCACCCATAGCTTTTTCCAGGATTCCCGTTTTTGAAGCGGATCTTGATCATATTGTGGGTATCGTAAACAGGTATACCCTGGTTAATAAGCAGGCGGAAGACCAGTTTCATATAAGAATGAAAGATTTGATGAAGCCCATCCACTCTGTTATAGAAAAAACATCGGTTTCTGATGTATTGGACCGATTTGTGAAGCGTAGACAGCAAATGTTCTTTGTTACTGATGATTTTGGTACTACAACCGGTTTGATCACATTGGAAGACGCCATTGAAACCTTACTGGGTGTAGAGATTGTTGATGAGCATGATCACGTTGTGGATATGAGGAAACTTGCAACGGCAAAGATGATGGAAAAACGCCAAGAAAAAAACAAGAATTAGGAATGGTCTTATTCATTGGGTTTGGAAAATTTGCTTGATAAATTTCCCGGCTCAATTCTTAGGAGAATTATTAAAATATGGCAAAAAAACAAAAAAGTTTTGCTGACAAAGCAGCAGGTGGGAAAAAGACTGATTCGGTATATGCCAAATACGTGAAAAGCGTACAATCTGAAAAGACGGGGCGCTGGCGCTTTAATGAACAGATGGTACGTATGGATAAAGGTGAGCAACTGGATGCCGCATTAAAGCGTATGGATGAAGTTGCAAACCTAATTGATATTGACCTATCTGAGTTTGTGAAATCCGATGACCCTAAAGAGCAAGAAACTCCAGAAGCTGTAGCAGAAACTATTACGGAGAATGTAAAACCTGAAACAGATGAAACTCCTGAAGACGTAAGTGCATCAGAAGAATCTGCAGAGCGGGCTGATACAGTAGATGATAATCCTTCTGAACCTGATACAGTTGAAGAAAGATCAGATGAAGGATCGCAGGATGTGGTTGAAGAAAAAGATACAGATGAACCTGTGAATGTAGAGAGTGCTGAAGTTTCGGATCTGCCTGAGACGAGTGAGGAAAAAGGGAGTTCAGAAGAAGAGTAAATATAGACCACTCAAATAATCTTTCCTGGAGAGGTGGCCGAGTGGCTGAAGGCGCACGCTTGGAAAGCGTGTTTACGTTTACGCGTAACGTGGGTTCGAATCCCACTCTCTCCGCAAAATAATTTTCACCCGGAGGGGTGGCAGAGTCTGGCTGAATGCACTGGTCTTGAAAACCAGCAAGGGTTTACGCCCTTCGGGGGTTCGAATCCCTCCCCCTCCGCAAGGATTTAATTTGATATTTTTTTAAAAGCCTCTTGAAGAGGCTTTTTTGCTTTTAGAACGAAAAGTAATTTCAATCCTGCAATTGAAACTATACACTATCTATTTATGAACCCTCGCGTCAGGTTTGCTCCAAGTCCAACCGGCCAGTTGCATCTTGGCGGAGCCAGAACCGCCTTATCCAACTTCCTGTTTGCCAAAAATCAGGGTGGACAATTTCTGGTACGAATTGAAGATACAGACATCGAACGGTCAAAACAGGAACACACGGACCAGATTTGCGAATCTTTATCTTGGCTTGGACTGCACTGGGATGATGAATTAGTATACCAGTCTTCTCGAACCGATACCTATAAAGAATCCCTGGCCGCGCTTCTTGATTCTGGGAAAGCCTACCGATGCTTTGCATCTAAAAAAGAACTAGAAAAAATCCGTGAAGAAACGGGTTCTTACCAGTATACAGGGCTCTGGCGCGACAAGGATAATTTGGAGATCGAAAAAGAACTTGGAAAGGGTACGCCCTATACAATTCGTTTAAGGACACCGGACACAGATAACACATGGTTTAAAGATATTATTTATAGTGAGATTTCTGTCTCCAATGCTGAAATAGATGATTTTATCATTGCCCGGTCAGATGGCAGCCCGGTTTACAACTTCACAAATGTCGTTGATGACCATGGTATGGGGATTACTCATGTGATAAGAGGGGATGACCATATTTCCAATACACCGAAACAGATACTCATATATCAAGCTCTGGGCTGGGACATACCGGAGTTTGCTCATCTGCCAATGATATTGGGGCAGGACAAAAAAAGGCTAAGTAAGCGTCATGGAGCAACCGGTGTACAAACCTATCGGGATGAAGGCTATCAACCCGGGGCACTTTTGAATTATCTGGCACTCCTTGGCTGGAACCCGGGCACAGAAGAAGAGATCATGACCCTGGAAGATTTGGTTAACAAATTTGACCTGTCTCAAGTTCAGAAAAAGGGAGCAGTCTTTGACCAGAAAAAACTAAACTGGATCAGCGGCCAGCATTTATCGATGCAGGACAATAGAGATATTTTATTGCAAGCACGAGCTATCAATCCTGATTGGGGCATGACCAAGCCAGACGATTTCTGTCTGATCGTAGCAGATCTTATGAAACATCGTTCTAAATCATTAGTAGATCTGATGGACCAATCCGGATATTTTTTCAATGATCCATCTGAGTTTGATGAAATTGATTTAAGAAAGACATGGAAACATGATACACCAGAGATCATTGAATCCGTAATATCTATCCTGGATTCAATCTCTATTGGGAAGGCGGAAGAATTGGAAATATCGTTTAAGGATTATATGGCAACAAACGATCTTGGATTTGGAACAGTGATGAAACCTGTAAGGCTGGCCCTATGCGGGAATGTAAATGGGCCATCTCTGTTTGAGATCATGGTTTTACTTGGAAAAGAAATAACTCTCAGCAGGTTAAGACAGGCCTTAAATAAATTTTAGCGTATGAGTAAAAATACAAACGAACAAACAAATTTTATTCAAAAGATCATTGATGATGATAATGCATCCGGGAAATGGGATACCCGGGTTCATACCAGATTTCCCCCAGAACCAAATGGCTACCTGCATATTGGCCACGCAAAGTCTATTTGTCTGAACTTTGGTTTGGCAGAGAAAAATAACGGAAAATGTAATCTCCGGTTTGATGACACCAACCCGGTTAAGGAAGAAGATGAATACGTCCAATCCATCATTGGAGATGTTAAATGGCTGGGCTTTGACTGGGAAGACCGCTTATACTATGCTTCCGACTATTTTAATCAGATGTATGAGTATGCGATCCAGTTAATCGGGGATGGAAAGGCCTTCGTCTGTGATCAGACAGCAGATGAAATTAAGGACTGTCGTGGTACCCTCACAAAACCGGGCCAGGAAAGCCCATACCGCAGCCGCAGCGTGGATGAGAACCTGGACCTGTTCCAGCGTATGAAAGATGGGGAGTTCGATAATGGTGTAAAAACACTGCGGGCCAAGATTGATATGTCCCACTCGAACCTTAATATGCGTGATCCGGTCATTTATCGAATTTTGCATGCGTCCCATCATCGAACAGGAGATACATGGTGCGTATATCCCATGTACGATTGGGCCCACGGCTTGGAAGACTCTATTGAGATGATTACCCATTCCATCTGCACTTTGGAGTTTGAAGACCATAGACCGCTCTATGACTGGTATCTGGATCAGCTGGGTGTTTATCACCCGCAGCAGATCGAGTTTGCACGATTGAACTTAAATTTTACTGTTGTAAGCAAGCGTAAACTGAAACAACTGGTGGATGAGAATCATGTGGATGGCTGGGACGATCCAAGAATGCCTACTCTCTCTGGGTTGCGCCGCAGGGGATACACACCTGAATCGATTCGAAATTTTGCAGAAGCCGTGGGCATAACCAAGCGTGATTCTGTTATTGACGTGGTCCGACTTGAAAATTCTCTCCGGGAAGAATTGAATAAGAAAGCACCCCGTGTTCTAGGAGTGCTGGATCCCCTTAAAGTCGTGCTTACAAATTACCCTGAAGAAATGACCGAAATGCTGGAAGCGATCAATAATCCTGAAGATACCGAAGCAGGTACACGGAACCTTCCTTTTTCCAGGGAAATCTATATTGAGAGGGCAGACTTTATGGAAGATCCGCCTAAAAAATATTTTCGCCTAGGACCGGGTCGGGAAGTGCGGCTTCGATACGCCTATTTTGTGACCTGTACCCATGTGATCAAGGATGAGTCAGGGAAAGTGATTGAGATCCACTGCACCTATGACCCGGAAACCAGGGGCGGTAATTCACCCGATGGAAGAAGGGTGAGAGGAACGCTGCACTGGGTTAGTGTACCCCACGCTATTGGAGCGGAAGTACGCCTTTATGACCGTTTGTTCCTTAAAGAGTATCCTGAAGATGGAGGCAGCTTTCTTGATGCTTTGAACCCTGATTCATGTAAGATTCATACCAATGCAAAATTAGAGCCCTGCCTGGCCAATCCCGAAAATATTACATACCAATTTGAGCGGATGGGATACTTTAAGAAAGATGAAAGAAATTCAACGGATGAAAAAAATGTATTTATCCGGTCTGTTTCCCTGCGAGATTCCTGGGCCAGGTTAATGAAACAGGGCAGTCACCAGCAGGGCGTTTAAATTGGGCTGGATTAAACCACTGATTACCCCTAATTTGAGTTTATGAAACCGATCATCCGGATGCGGAAAGTTCTTTTTTCATTCTTCTTTATTTCAGTAGCCTGGGCCAGAGAGCCCTATGCATACGTGTATCTTCTCCCCTTTGATAATATCCAGAATGATCCAGCAGTAGAGTGGATCGCAGCGGGATTGACCGATATGGTTCAACAGGAAATAAAGAACATTTATGGAGTAAGGATCAAAACAAAAGCAGACCTGGAAACGATTATGAATGACCGTGCCCTGATGTTACAACAGCCCCGGGGATCCCGCAATCTTCTTGTTCTGGGTAAATACAATAGGCAGCTGGATAAAGTACATGTGACGATCCAGGTTGTGGATGTGGCAACCTGGGAAGAACTTGGAAAATCCCAGATTACAGAAGTGTACACTCAGGTGCCTGAACTCAATAAATCGGTTGGTTCATCGGTCCACCAAATGATTAAACCATTCTTACCCGCACAGCCAGTTGCAAAAATATCTCCTTTTCCAAAATATGCAGAACCTGAGATTAAGAAAGAACGGCATTCCGTATCTATCCAAGCTGAAAAAGTGGCTTCCAATCTGGATCAGCAGATCGCTGAACTGGAAGCATCCATGGATTTTCTTTTGGGTGCCCGCGAGCGAGACAAGGAAAGGCCAAAAAAAGAAGTACCCCGTTTTGATGCAGGTGAATGGACCATGGATTTTGATGTGGACCGACAAATGGGAGATAACCCGGAAAATGCCGGCAATACTCAAATGCTGTCTATGGTGCTGGACCAATTACTCACCAATCCATATGAAGTTGAACTGCAGCGTCCAGAATTTGATTATCATGAAGATGACGAACTTTATATGACGGTTAGATTCCCTGTGATCTACCGTCTTAAGGACAAAATTCTAAAGGATATGCTTTCCAGCCTGCCCTACACAGGTTTGGAGCAGAATGGGACTTTGACTATTTTTTATTTTGATAGGACTAAATTTAATTTTCCAAAAAAACACGTGGATGCTATTAAATCCGGTACCTTTCGGATTGTACCGGTCATTCGAATTTTTGACCAGAACCGGAATACCCTGATCGTGGTAGCGGATACACCGGAAAAGTACTGGCACTCCAAGGGCAGCGATAAAGTACTCTATGTGCCCCAGCACCAGTTCTCTCCACTGATTGATTTTTCTATTGGCGGGTGGTCCATCCAGGTGGCCATGGAGACGGTGGATATCCAGGCTGTATACGAATTTATTTTACCCGTAAGCCAGGTTGAATCTTTAAGCAATGTCAGTTTAAAATTTGTCAATGAAAAGGATCTGAAATCATTCCTGGGACCACTCCTGTAATGTATGATGATGTATAATATGAAAAAATTACTTTTAGTTATTCCACTCACAGTTTCTTTTGGTCAAAAGCTGGAGCCTATCGATATTGCAATGCAGGATCTGGAAACTATTATCCAAACCGCATCCCGTGCAGATCAGAGGGTTATCGTAGAAGATTTTACAGGGCTGCTATGACCCTACTGTCCTTCCGCGAGTTTCGCGATCTCAGAAATGCTGGACAATTATCCAGAAACACTGGTCAATATCGAATGGCATAGCTCCGGGTTTACCCCAAGCAATTCAGACTTTGATATTCCCGAATACAGCAGCAGAGCCAGTATGTATGGCGTAGGCGGGATTCCTCATACCCAATGGAACGGGGTACAAGAAACAGTTGGCGGGTATCCCAATGGGAACTGGCAGGCAATCATTGGTACGTTTGAAGCATTGTACGCTAGTATGGTTGGAGATGACACACCTTATGAAATAGATATTAACGGATATATTGGCGAACAAGTCAGTTATGACGTGACCGTGTCCATGGATGCTGAAATGAGCAACTACAACCAAAAGCTGGATATTTTTGTTGTTGAAGATAATATATGGTCCTACTGGAGCGGTGCCAGTAGCTATCATAATGCCAGAAATGTTGCCCGTGACTGGTTAGTGACAGAAAATGTATATATCAGTAGTGCAGGTGAGTCAGAAACATTCTCCGGTTCATTTGATCTCGATGATAACTGGAATGCAGATAGTGTCAAGATTATTGCTCTGGTCCAGAATTATACTACAAAACAGATCTATCAGGTATCGCAGGTCAATATCAATGATATGAATCCGGACATTGATGATGACGGTATTTTAAACACAGATGATAACTGCATTGATATATTTAATCCTGGTCAGGAAGACAGTGATGGAGATCAGATAGGGGATGTATGCGACCCCTGTGATAACCTTGTTTATGTAATGGGCAACATCAACGGTGATACGGACGGTTCTGGTGCGCCCGTCATTGATCTTATGGATGTGCTTACACTGGTAGATTATCTCTTGCTTGGCGATTCAAATGAATGCCAAGAATCTGTCCTGAATATCAATGGGGACGGGTTTATAAATGTTGTGGATGTGATTGTTCTGGTGCAAAGCATCATGAGTGGAAATAATTAAGGCATTGAAAATTTATCCCTGGACAGACTTGTGAATACTATAAGACTAGCTTTTCTATATGGTGTATTATTTTCCCGGATCCTTTCAGCCGAGAATACTGAACTGGGCTCTACTATCCCTGATCTTAAAATCAAGTTGCTCAATGGGAACACAACAACAATCCACACAATGGTTGAAGAAGGCCCGTTAATGATTGACTTTTGGGCCACCTGGTGCGTGCCTTGTAAAAGGGTAATGAAATATTTGGACCAGTATCATCAGGATTACGAAGAACAGGGATTTAAAGTGCTGATGATCAATCAGGATACGCCTCGCTCACTGGGGAAAGTCAAATCTTATGTAGTATCCCAGGACTATCAGTTTTACGTTGGATTGGATCCAAACAAAACTATTGCAAAAAAGCTGAATGGAATGGTGATGCCAACCCTTATCCTTGTAGATAAGGGGGGGGAAGTGAAATGGCGCCACCAGGGATATATAGCTGGAGAAGAGGTTGAGATTAATAAACAAATAAAACTGCTTTTGGAGAAGAACATTGAAAAAACACCCGAAATATAATATAAGAGAAATCTCATCATTATTTTTTGCCTGCTCACTTTTGGTGGCCAGTGACCTGGATGTGAATGCTGCTATAAATGCCAGCTATGGCAACAGCTATGATTTCTATACCTTTTCAGAGAATCGACTGGATATGAATTTTTTCTATAATGATCTGCAGGGATGGATTCAGTATGAATACTCAAACCCGCCTGATGTTGGGTTCCCAATTAACGATATAAGAAAGTTCAGGGTTGAGTATATGGCGGATAATTTTTTATTCAAATTGGGTGACATTTATGAATTCTGGGGAAGAGGGCTGCTGTTGAATCAGTTCGATGACCAGGTGACAAATTTTGATAATGGAACCCGTGGATTATATCTTGAATATAACAGGGGTCCGCTGTCATTGAGCCATATTAATGGAAACTCTGATATGTGGGGGATGGGTGCAGATCTAAGGGTGCCGTTTTTCAACAATATCCACAGCATGACAGCAAATCGTTTACACTATGACTGGAACAGTCTGTCACTTGGTCTGACCCATTTACAATCAAACGAAGAGCATGACAAAATGAGTGGTCCATCTGCAAAGGTGAATCATAAGTTAAAAGGTATCTATGGTTCTTGGGTGGCAGGGAATGCAGATCTTTTTGTGGAGTATGTAGATAAGGTATCTACAGAAAAAATCAGCATCTTTGGAACTATTCCCAATGATTCATTAAAAACCGGTCACGGAATCTACGGGAACCTAAATCTTTACCTGGGAAACTGGGGCCTTTCTACTGAGTACAAACGATATGCCTTCGATGCTGCTCATGGTGATCTCACTGCCAATGATTATGGCAACCAGATAGAGTACCAGCAGACACCTACACTGGGAAAAGAACATAATTCCACGCTTTTAGGGCGTTTAACCCATAACTATAATTTTAATGATGAACGGGGTGTCCAGGTTGAACTCAATGGTTCCCTGTTTGGATTATCCGTATCTGCACAATACGCTCACTTGAGTAGAAACGAAAACTGGCAGTCGATCACATCGTATGATTGGGAAGAACTGGTCTTTGATGGGTATCTACCGAGCTCCGATGTTTCAGCATTGCCGTACTGGGAAAATTATCAGGAAATCAGCGGGTATACCCTCAATGACAAACTCTATTTCAAGCTAGGGCGCGGTACGAATAAAGAAATATTAAAAACCACTCGTTATTTTGATGGAACCCAGATGGATAGGAGTATCAATGCATTCTGGGCTTATGATACAACAGATACAGTTTTATTTGGGACTGAGTATCAGATCATTGATTCAATAGAAGTATTTGATACCAGTTTTTCGGACCCTTATAATGTTGAATCAAAATTGTGGCAGCAGAGCAAGGCATTTACAATTCCCATGGAAGTGAACTACATTTTTGATAATGGGTACACGTTTGGCATAGGGTTTCAGTACCAGGAGCGACAAAAGGTGAATAAATCCATGGGTAATTCAACGGGATACAGCGCAGGGGACTCTTCATGGACCATGTTCAATCCTGATGATTATAGTGAGACCTATAATACAACTACGACCCAACTCTCAAACAGCAATGGGAGTGTGGAAACTCAATACAATCGTTTGCTCTATGTTTCGATAAGTAAGGCACCTAAATGGTCTTTTACTATCACCCATGATTGGACAAACGCCTACGATGCATCCACACCCATTGATCCGTACTACAATCCACTGGAAGCTTTGATCTATGGTGATCTTAAGTATTTTACAGGTGACCGGGATAATATCGATCCACCGTCCTTTATTCAGAACCGCTGGGTATCTGCTGAGCTTGCTTATAATGTTACATCATCACAGAGACTATCGGTGATGTATGGTTCGATCCAAGGAGGCCTATTTTGCAGTAATGGTATCTGCAGGCTTATTCCTCCATTTAATGATGGTTTGAAAATTTCCTATAGCGCAAGTTTTTAATATTGAAAGGGTCTCCTGGATTGCCTTATAATCTGGGATCACAAATAAATCTTTTAGTTCTGTGATACATCATTAGATAGAGGAATCATCGCCATGAAAATAATATCTTATTTACTTCTCATTTCTTTACCCTTCGCACAGCGCCTAGATCCTGTAGATAGTGTCATGGATGATCTTAGGACTGCTGTTGAGACTGCTTCCAGGGCATCCCAGCGTGTTTTTGTAGATGATTTTACGGGCCTGCTCTGACCCTATTGTCCATCCGCGAGTTTCGCGATATCAGAGATGCTAGAAGAATACCCAGAGACCTTAGTCAGTGTTGAATGGCATTCATCTGGGTATACACCCGGCGATTCCGATTTTGCAGATTGTTATTACTATGATAGTTTTGGAGCCTGTTATGGTGTGCGGGGTAGTATGTATGGAGTAGGTGGTATACCACATACACAGTGGAATGGTGTTGAGAGTTTTGTAGGTGGATGGGGTGGCGCTAATTGGGAACCTGCATATGATAATTTTGTACCCATTTATCAAAATATGGTAGGTGCTGACACACCCTATGATATTATAATCAATGGGCTTAAAGAAGATCTCCAGGTCACGTATGAAATTACAGTTTCCCTTGATGCTGATATGAGCAATGCTGATAAGAAGGTAGAGATCATTGTTGTGGAAGATAAAATCATGTCTTACTGGGGTTCGGTCGGAATAGATCATAATGCAAGAAATGTTGGGCGGCACTGGTTGGCCACAGAAGATATAGATGTTATGTATGAAGGGGAATCACAGACGTTCTCTGGTTCATTTGAGATTGATGGAGAAGCCTGGAATCCTGACAGTGTGAAAATCATTTCCTTGGTCCAAGACTATGATACCTATGAAATATTTCAGGTACAGCAGTTAAATGTCAATGAATTTGATACAGACCAGGATGGTATTATGAATAATGATGATAACTGTATGGATATCTACAACCCGGGCCAGGAAGACATTGATGGGGATGGAATGGGAGATGCCTGTGATATCTGTGATAATGCAAATATATTTATTCCTGGTAATGTGAATGGCGATCTATGG
>Ga0208765_1001141_pt1 | contig 16586 bp, 19 predicted proteins | sample ETNtaG_2_FD_185783 | JGI IMG/M metagenome (GOLD analysis project Ga0208765, IMG submission 185783) | Marine microbial and viral communities from oxygen minimum zone, Eastern Pacific Ocean - ETNP201406SV203 (SPAdes) (version 2) | ecosystem: Environmental > Aquatic > Marine > Oceanic ... | reverse complement strand
CCACAATACGAATCACAGATACCGACTGACTGCGATACCGCTCACACGCTACCCTCTGATTATATCTTCAGATCTCTCCAGGCACCGAGAGTATCGGTTAGAGCACCTTCTATTTCCGGATGTAGGAATTCGAAGCCCTCTTCCAGCAGCCTGTTGGGCAAAACCCTCTGACTCTCCAAGGTGAGCGTCACTCCCATCTCCCCGAAGAGGATCCTGACTACGAAGCCAGGGAGCGGGGCGAACGCCGGTCGCCCCAATACCCTGCCCAATGTCTTCGCGAAGCCCTTCTGACGGGAGGGATTGGGCGCTGTTAGGTTGTACACGCCCTTGGAACCACTGTTCATCAGGAGGTGGTGGATCGCGTATATCTCATCATCCAGGGAGATCCAAGACATCCACTGCTTGCCACCTGCCATCGGCCCGCCTGCTCCCATCTTGAACGGAAGCAGCATCTTCCCCAGGGCGCCTCCCGTACCAGAGAGAACGATCCCACTTCGGAGGAACACCGTCCTTACCCCAGAGTCTCCAGCAGGTGCCGCAGCAGCCTCCCACTCCTCGCAGATGCTGGGAAGGAAACCCTCCCCATGACCGCTCTCCTCGTCCAGTTCCTCATCCACCCTGTCCCCGTACCAACCTATGGCACTGGCTAGGATGAAGACCTCCGGCTTCTTGCTCAATTTGCTAATTGCCGAGCTCAGGAGGCTGGTGCTGTCTACACGGGAGTCCCTGATCATCTTCTTCCGCTTCTTGCTCCACCTCTTGTCACCGATCCCCGCTCCTCCAAGGTGGATGATCGCATCGAATCCCTCCAGTATGCTCCCATCCAGGTCCCCTGTCGAAGGGTCCCACTGCAGCTCCTTCGCATTGTCCTTCACCGGCCTTCTGACCAATCTCCAGACATCATGATCCCCGGTATCCAGGAAGGCGACCAGTTGGGTGCCGATCATGCCAGAGGAACCAGCAACGAGAATCCGCTTCCTACCCACCTCTGAGAACTTGGCGTGCTGGGCCATGTCCCTCTGCAATCTCAACTCCCTAGCAGTGAACATCTGTGCCAGCCTCCGCCTGACGAGCCTACCTCCAAGAATCCTGTCGGCCAGGTTGCCCAATGGCCCGAATGGGACTTGGTACGTCACCTCGTCAACGACCTTCGTCACCCCTCCCTCTTCTATGAGGTGGTGATCATGACTCCACGACCAGAAGGGGCCCTTCACCATTTTATCCGCGAAGAAATGCGGGGGCTCGTAACCAGTATGCTCCGCTACCCACGTCATCTTTATCGGCCCCATGGGGAATCTGAAGACCCTCTGGGAACCAACCTCGAGTGACTCATCGGCACGAACCTCCTCGGCTACCTCCCACGGAGGCATGAGCCTGCGAAATGACCCCTCATGCTCGAACCAAGCGAAGGTAGACTCAGCATCAGCCTCAACGATGGTCTCGTGATTGTAGTTGTACATACTAACTCCCCAGTGTCAGACAGGCGTTGCTGGAAATCGCCCTATTTCATTCTTCAGATATGGGGATTTCATCCCTAGGAAATACTTCCCTTCCACTTCTCAAATGCATACTCTTCAAAATCCGAAATTGTCAACCTGTATGCCCAGTGCTGGAGTGACTGCCTAATTACCGGACTAATCCCCTCGTCGTCATGGGTCCCTTCCTTGGAGATGACTCGATTCATCAACTGGATCCTGAACCTCCCCTTAGGCCCTGCGAAAGACTTCCATCTGCCAATCTGCCTCTCATCATCAGGGCTCCTCCTACTCTTGAAGAACCTGCAATACCACTGAACCCATCCATACGGGTCCTGCTCTCGCATCCAACCCTTGGACTCCCACATCTCCAGTGGTGTCCCGCAATTCACCCCGAACCTGTTCCTCTTCCTATCGTATTCGGGACTAGTCAGCATCTGGTCATCTATGCCCCCCCACCATTCTTCGAATTCCAGATGCTGGTCACTGAGACTCTTGGAAACGACCGACGAGAAAATCGGCCTCCAGTAGGACCCACCAAAACTCCCCTCGAGGAAGATCTCCCTGGGCGTCATGTTGGGTTGGAAATCAGGCCAGTCCGAGAAGGAAATCCCCTCGCCGATTTCCCTCATGCCCCCCTCATGACTGGCTAGGCTCAATTTCTTTGCCGCTCCAATTTGAAATACAATCATAGAGGCGTCTTTGTTAGGCCTATTCACGAGGTAATTGCATGTCAAGAGAATTGCTTATCGAATTGGAGAGAAGCGATGAGCATTGCATAATGAGATTTGCAGATGGAAACGCATTCAGGATCAGCTATCTGAAGATCCGCTCTAATTGCCAGTGCGCAAAATGCAAACCACGCCAGGAAAACGAGCAGAGAAGGATAGAGTTGGAAGAGGAGATATTGCGTTTGAGAATCGAAAAGCCAAAGGCCACCCCAGTGGGGCAATATGGGGTACAATTGGAGTGGCCCTCGGGGTGCTCTAGCGGGATCCATTCTTTCTCACATCTCAGAGAGGTTTGCGAATTACACGGCACCCCTGCTGATTAGCCCCCAATACGAAGGAATCAAATCCTCACTTCCATACCGGACCCTGTCGAAGCAGAGGGTCCTTCCCGGCGTTTCGGTGGCGATTTAGATGCGAGATATAGAACCGGAAGGTGATGGAGACAAACTTGAAGGGGTGGATGAGTGGCAACTCTATGCTTCAGCAGGATACGCCTCATCCGAACTAGAATCCGAAGAGATAGAGTCAAAAGAAGGCAACTCGGAGGAGATATGGTTTGATGGAGATGACTTGGAATTCGAGGGTAGCACAGTGAATTGGGACTCTCCACCTTGTCCTGCTCCTTTGGGCATAGCCCATGTGATTAAGATTGGAGTCTGTGACCATTGTTTAGCTCGAGTTTCAGGATTCCATTCCAAAGGATCTGGACCGAATTCCGGCTCATTAATCAGGGAAGAGGCCTTTCTGAGAGATGCAGAATTGGAGTCAAAAATTATCCAGGACTATTGCCCTCTATGTGAGAATCTATTCGACGATGTAGAAAATATCGTGGACAGAGTGTTCGAAACCCTTTCCAACAAAGAATTCTCGACGATGCAATTTGGAATTCACCTGCCAAAGGACCTCGTACAAGAGGAGGATCGAATCAGAAGCAAGTATGGAGCACCCGGCTCGTATCATCTCAAGGGGGCTATCGTAGAATCGATCCACGAGAGAATCAGGGGCCTCGGTAAGGAAGTAGATTTCGTCAAGGAGAAACCAGATGTAATGGTTCTAGTTGACGGTTTGACGCTAAGGGTCGACGTAGATGTGAGGCCAATTTTCCTCTATGGGAGGTATAGGAAACTCTCACGTGGAATCCCGCAAACACGTTGGCCTTGCCGGGCTTGTAGGGGGAGAGCTCAGGGGTGCGAATCCTGTGATGAGACCGGTCTTCAGTACACTGACTCGGTGCAAGATCTGATTGGCGAGCCGATTAGGGATGCCCTCGACGCAGAAGACACATCATTCCATGGGATGGGAAGGGAAGACATCGATGTCAGGTGCCTCGGTTCAGGTCGTCCATTTGTCTTGGAAGTCAAGAAGCCGTCAAAGAGGACACTACCAGTCGAAGACTTGGTCGAGTTGGTAAAAGGACACGCTCTGGGAAAGGTTGAGGTCGACAGCTTTACCTGGTGCACAAGGAAGAAAGTCAACGAGGTTAAACAGTCTAGGTCAGAGAAGACCTACACGATTAGATTCAGAGCAGAGGGCCCAGTTGAAAATGAAACCGCGGAAAAATCGATCCTCTCGCTAGATGGACAAGTAATCGATCAAGAAACACCACAGCGGGTATCTCATAGGAGAGCTGCAAAGATAAGAAGAAGAAAAATCACCTCCATCGACAAAGTAAGCTTCGAAGGGGATGATGAGATAGAAATCACCCTGAGATGTGAAGCTGGAACATACATCAAGGAACTGGTGCACTCTGACGAGGGCAGAACCACCCCATCCGTTCAAAGCGTTCTAGGAACCGATTGCGAAGTCATTTGGCTAGATGTGCTCGAGATTCACTCCGAATGAGTGGGAAAATGACATCCGAGTCCTTAAGAACGCCCCACAGGTCGCCCGAATTCGCGATAATGGAGCAGTGAGAGCATGGTCACTAGGACAAAGGGAACTAGACAGGGTACCAGAAGCATCCTCAGGAAGGACAAGAGGGAGCGTAGGAGACTGTTTATCAGCAGATCGATGCACACATATCAGGAAGGTGACAAGGTGGCTATCGTACTCGATGGCGCTCAGCAGAAGGGTATGCCACACAGACGTTTCCAAGGAAGGACCGGAGTAATCTCAGGCACTCAGGGAAGAGCGTATGTGGTCAGGGTCGCCGATGGCAATATGATGAAGACCGTAGTGGCCCGACCTGAACACCTCAGGCCGATTGAGTAGGTGAAAAAATGACTGATAAAGAATTCGTTGACTTTGCTACTGTGAGAGACAGGCTCCTGGAGGCAATCGAGAGGAGAGGAGAAATCTCCTACGAGCAGACGATGGCACTGCAACATGCGGAATGGAAGGCCAGTGCCAGTGGGCACCCATCGGGGAACATCAAGACCGATCCAGCCGTCTACTCTTCTCTATTTGTCGCCTTGATGGAAAACGAGAAACTGAAGCAGTACCCCGAAGTTTCGTCAAAGATAGCTGAGCTCTCACCTCTCACTGTTTCTGATTTAAGAGTGATCATCGCTAGCAAGAGAATCGCAATGGACACCTCGGAAATAGAAGAAGTCATCACTGTAATCCGGCAACATGTCCTATAGTGTTCAAACCACTTTCAAACAACTCATTCATGAGGGAGAACCATTCAGGGGGGTCGGAGATTATGCAGCCTGAGGATTCCAAAGACCCCGACGAGGAGGTCAAAGACCCCTTCCACGGAGAGGCTAGGCTGAGGATTCTTGACATACAGGAAAGAAGACCAGTAGGCCACGAGATTCAATGCATTAGCGAACCATCTTTGTACCTGCTAAGAGCAAGAGTAAGCAACATAGACGGAATATCCGTAGGGGAGACAATCGAAATTTCCTTGGAAAGCATCGGATCCCTATCAGAAGTGCGACTCAAGGATCTCAGCGGGACCTCGCAACAAGAGTTAATCCCAGGTCTCTCCAGTTCAATCCAAGCAGATCCAGAAAGGCACATCTCATTCTACAACAGTGCAGGACCAATGTCCTTGAAATTCCACTCGTTCCAGTTATTATCCGGCATTGGAAACTCAAAGGCCATTCAGATGGTCCAAAAGAGGGGTATTGCGGGTTGGCAAACATTCGAAGATGTCGACGAGGCTTGTGGCATTGAGTCAATCAGACTCCTAGCAGAACGGTACGTCAAGGAGATGGAGGATGTTGCACAGACTCCCCGCTTACTTGATTTGCTAGTCCGGACAGAGCAGTGACATGGAGCCGTTGGAGGGCCTCGATACTCGCCTTCTAGTCGACCTTCTCAGAGATCGGATAAGTCCCAGCAAATCGCTTGGTCAGCATTACTTGGTCGATGATGAGGTAATCGAGAGGACTATTCGTCTCACTGAAGAATTCGACTCCCCTCTTTCGGATGATTCCCACGTGTTGGAGGTCGGACCGGGGCCGGGGTCACTAACCCTAGCACTACTTCGAAGCGACTCCAACGTCACAGCAATAGAGATCGATAAGAAGTCCGTGGAACACCTGAAGCGGGTGTTCCGGGAAAGCAAGGAATCCCTGACTCTTGAGGAAGCAGATGCAGTCTCAGAAAGATGGCCAAAAGGAATTACCCACGTTATCTCAAACCTCCCCTATCAAATCTCGAGCCCAATTGTTGACAGGATCACGAAATATCACTCCACGGAACCAATCCAAATCTCCATTCTCCTTGTCCAGGAGGAGTTCGCCCAGAGGATGGCGATGTTCTCCGCCCCATATGACATCGGCCCATTGGGGTTGAATCTATGGCTAGACTTCGATGTCTCCATGGATATGAAGGTCTCTCCAAGCTCATTCAGCCCATCCCCACGCGTTCAATCCAGGCTCGTGGTGCTGAAGCCAGCAAGCAGACCGGAGGCAGAAGGGACGAACAAGCAACTGTTCAGGATCATCACCAGGCACTGCTTCTCGAATCGAAGGAGGAAGATGAGTACCCTACTTTCCAAACCACCATCCAGGATCTCCAGAGTATCTGGATGGCACCGGGACAGATGGAAGAAATCAGCATCAAAACTACTCTCTTCCAACCACCCTGAGTTGGAAGACGGTTGGGCGGATCTAAGACCAGAGAACCTAGAGCCAAAAGACTGGATCACGATTGTTGCGGCAATCTCCTCATATGAGTGATTCTGGACAATTTGACATCGACTTGATAGAGGCCCCCCCCTTCCGAGGGTCAGCCTAGGTGGAGATGTTACCTGAGCCAATGGGAGGGATTTAGTGGCAAAGAAGGACACCTATCTCGCTCTGTTGAGGAGGGGAATCGATGAGACCACTGCTCAAATCCTCTCCGACGGAGGAATCAAGATTGGGGATCTCAAGAAGCTAGACTCCGAGACTCTAGTCAACAACTACGGCATCAAGAAAGAGGTAGCAAAGTCTGTTCTCGATGCAGTAAAGGCGGGCCCAAGGTCCTCGGGAAGGCAGCGGTTCCTCGCCGATGTCCTCTCTGATGACAAGAAGAAGGTAGACAAGATCGAGGAGACTCGCTTCAAGCGCGAGCAGAAAGACATCTATGCGGAATTGCAGGAGAAGAAGGAACAACTGCGCCTCGCAAGGGTCGAGGACTTCAGAAACAAGAAGCTCGTGATGAACAGGCTAGGCAAGACGATCGAGCTGATCGTCAAGCTGGAGAACAACCTCGATGACGAATCCAAGGACGAGCAGAGATCGAAGATCAGGGATCAACTCGAGACCCGAGGACTAGAGGCGGCAAGGGATCACGAGATGCTCGAGCTTGCTGGAACCCCACAGGATATCGTAGACTTCCGGAGGAAGATTGCACCGGTCCTCTGCCTCCATGCCTGCCCACACTGCGGAGAGGAGATGGACCCAAGAGGGAGCAACATCATGGAAAGCCCCTCCGACTTCTCATTCATCTGCTGGGACTGCGAGGAGGAGTTCCACGCTGCGATGGCCCAGTCGGTCGAAGGCAGACTCAGCAACGGATCCAGGATAACAATCGATCCGAAGATGAAGCCACGCATGCCAGTCATCAAGCCCCCGATTAAGGACAAGGCCGCCTCAATCACGGATCTGATGATGAGGGACCTGGAGTCAGCAGGTGCCTCGGCAGAGGAACTGGAAGCGGCATTGGAAGCGAGCACGCTCTCAGGGGTCCTGATGAGCATCGACGAGTGGATAGACCAGACGATCGCCGCCAAGGGCTATATCCAGGCACAGGAGGACAGGGAGGAGTTCATAATCGCCACCGGAGCAGGGGCTACGAAGTTCAACAAGTGGATGAAGAAGGCCGGACTGCGATTCAACAAGCAGACTGGAAGATGGACTCGGTGGGAGGACCGGTGAATTCGGGATGTCCGACTTCATTGCCTCCCTCACTGTGTCTGTAATCGGAATCTCGGTAATGTCATGGTGGCTTTACACCAGAATCTCCCAGAAGCTAGCTGAGGTCGGGGAGAGGAACAACTGGGAAGAATAAACTTCCAGTAGGCAAACAGAGGCTACTCATTGATTGCTGCTGTCCATCTATCCGATTGTGGAACTCCAACAATCTCTATATGACACGCGAGAACGCCCCTCTGCTTCTTCAATTCCCCCCTTAGGTCAATCAGATCATCGAGACAACAAGGACAATGCGGATTGCTCGGCCTTATCCAAAGCTCAACAATTCCAGCATCATCTATCTCCACGCCCTTCAGTATCGATGGATCGACAATCGACTTCCCATGAGGGTCGTTCCGCTTCCTCAGAGTTCTGGCTACGGTCCTATTCACTGCTCCAGGGGTCCCACTCATATCTACCACTGAATCAAACTAGGGAGCCTATCTCCTGATGTGAGGCATTCCATTCCCTCAACAGTCCTAGACCATGTGTCCTCGATCCCAATCGCCCCCTCATCGTGGATCACCTTCGGCTCTATTGCCATGGTCCCCCCCAGTTCGAGGGGGCGATCGAACCCTTCTGCAACAACCGGGGTCTCATCAAGCTCCAATCCAACCGAATGGCCTAGGAAACTAGCCTGTTCGGGAATAATCCCCATCAGGTTCTCGCCATGACCCATCTCCTCAGCAGCCTCCCTGCCCGCAATCCACGCACTCGAGCAGTCTTCTCCTCTGCCCAGGCTTCTCCTGACTATCGCCCCAATCTCAATCATGTCATCCAACCTGTTCCGCCATTCCTCCCCTAGATGGCCAGAATGGAACATCCTAGTACAATCGGAAACATACCCCCTGTGAACGTGAACAATGTCAATCAGCACCGGCTCGCCCTCCTTGACCTTGGAGAACCCGGCACCAAGGGGGGAAATCGGACTACTACCAACTCCACCTACAGCCGAATCGAAGAACGAGGGGACCCTGCCGGATTTTCCGGCAGCGATTACTACCCTGTCGCAGTCCATTGGCCACTTCCTCATCCTAATCCTCCCTCCGAAGCCTGAGGCCCTGCTGACATCTTCAGCAACACCGGCCATCTCCAACTCGGTTTTCCCCGTACCACCGGAATCGCGAATGGACTCGAACATGGAGCGGTTGATCTCACCACTCTCCCGGATCATCGATAACTCCCATTCCGATTTCACCTCCCTCAGTTTGAATAGGGTATTCGTGCAATCGCGAGAAGGACCATCCAGGCCCTCCATCTTCCCATTGATGAAACTCCATCGGCTCTGAGGTACCTTTGCCCCAGTCATCGCTGGCCTCTGAACGCATCCGAACTTTGCCAACATGTCAGACAACTCCCCCATCCGGGGATGCTCTTCTGTCAGGTGGGGGCAGTCATCCGCGCCTCCTTCGAATGAGGCTCTTGCAACCGATCTACGGACCAGATGCCTCGTTTGTATGCCAGTGCCCTCAGCCCCTACCAGAATGGCAGAGTTCTGACGGCCGCCTGTGAGCCAATACAACTCAACGGGATCCTCAATGTAAGCAGACTCGATCCCTTCCTCTGCCAAGGCAATTGACAGCCTCCCCTGTCTGTCTTCTAACTCCGAAACGGGTACTCGCCAGTCTTCCCCATCAGGCCCGACTAGAGACGACGTATCCCATTCCACATACGGTCTTGAATTGCCATGACAGAAAGGATTTTTGGGTCAAATGGATATACAAATTCATCCAAAACGGCCAAAACCACACTCCTAGTGGAGGAGACGTGGAAGGGGTCCTCACCCTCGAAGACGTTGACCTAAAAGGGAGAACCGTTCTCTACAGAGTTGATGTCAACTCCCCTCTAGAACCTTCTTCTGGGATGTTGCTCGATGATGGAAGGCTAAGGGGCGTGGTGGATACTCTAGATGCCCTCGAACCATCAAAGGTAGTGATACTAGGCCATCAGTCGAGACCAGGTAAATCCGATTTCACAAGCATGTCCAAGCATTGCGAGAGACTTTCTGAGATTCTTAAGAGACCAATAAAATTCGTACCAGATGTCTGCGGGGATGAGGCAATCGAGCAGATTAAGAATATGTCAGATGGAGAGATAATATTCCTGGACAATGTTAGGAGAAACGAGGAAGAGTACGGCGTAAAGTACAGTTCAAACAAGGATACCGAAGATACTGACATTGTAGCAAGACTTTCCTCGGTCTCAGATGTATTCGTCACGGATGCATTTGCTGCAGCCCATCGTAGATCACCCACCCTTACTGGGTTCACAAACTCACTTCCTTGTATCGCAGGGACTCTGATGGAGAAGGAGATCAGCAGCCTTAGAACGGCCTTGAGGGACCCCCCCAGTCCGTATCTCGCAATCCTTGGAGGAGCAAAATGCGACGACTCGGTCAGGGTAGCGTTGAACCTCATCTCGAAGGGGGAAGTAGACAGAATAGCCTTTGTCGGAGTCACCGGGAATTTGATGCTCTGGATTAATGGTAACGATATCGGCGAGAGGAACAGGGATTTCATCCGCAATTCACTTGGGGATGACTTCGAAATAGCATGGGAGATGGCTGAGAGGATACTCTCAGAGCACCCAGAGAAGGCATTCCTCCCAATTGACGTAGCCGTCGAGTCTGATGGGAGGCGCACACCCCTCTCCATTGATGACCTACCTACAGAGGACCCGATATACGATGTCGGGATAGAGACTCTGAGGGCACTCAAACCACTAGTGGAGAATGCGGGGTGCATTCTATGGAACGGCCCAGCTTCGTACTTCGAACTTCCAGAATTTGCTTTCGGAACTATCGAGATTCTCAATATGTGCACCGAGACCAATGCAATGACGATTATTGGAGGGGGTCACACAAGTGCGTTGGTGAACAGCAGAGGAGCCGCGAATCTGGTTTCTCACAACAGTACGGGTGGTGGCTCAACTATGAGTTTCCTATCCGGCGAACCAATGCCTGTCATCGCATCTCTGAAAGACTCCTATAGGAAGCATAGTGATGACCTAGGGAAACTGGGACTATCTCAATGATGGAGCCACTGGGGAGATTCGAACTCTCGGCCTTCTGATTACGAATCAGACGCTCTACCGGGCTAAGCTACAGTGGCAGCGAAGCGCCCACCTTGGATACCGACATAAGAGAATCGGTGAAACAGATGACTGCCACTTAGCGTCTCACTTTAGCTTGCCAATGTCGGCGACATGACCAATCCTGTCTTCTATATCTGCTAGGATTTCCTCCAAGGAGGGCCGATCCTTGGCCTCAGCCCTCATCACCAGAATCGGCTCCGTGTTACTGGGGCGACAGAGGAACCAACCTCGTTCATACCTGACTCTGACCCCATCAACTTCTGAGAATTCCATATCTGAATATGCCTGCTTCACAGCAGCCATCACCTCGTCTCTCTCTCCGTCTAGTGGGACCTTCCCCTCGTCAGTTGAGGGATACTCGGGCATGAACCCGAACCTCTCTGAGAAATCGATCCCCCCCTGGTCGGGAGCAGGGTCCCTACTCACGATCTCCAGAAGCCTAGCGGCATTGTATATGGAATCGTCAAAACCATCCCAGTGGTCATTCATGAAGAAGTGGCCAGACATCTCTCCGGCCATCGGTGAACCAGGGTTCTCCCTCAGTTCCAATTTCATGAAAGTGTGACCGGTCCTGACCATCTTGGGTATTCCTCCGAACCCGAGGATTGCATCCTCCAGGGCCATACTACACTTGACATCGTAGAAGACGGTCCTCTCTTCCTCCGAAGCACCTTCATCGACATTCTCCAACACATCTTTGACAAATATCCCCATCAATCTGTCAGGATGGATAAAATTGCCATTCTCGTCCACTACTCCCAAGCGATCACCATCTCCGTCCATTCCTATTCCGAACTCTGCACCGCTTTCGACGACTGCCTTTCCGAGATCAACCATGTTCTCCTGCCTAGTTGGGTCGGGAGGGTGGTTTGGAAACGAGTTATCCCAGTCACAGTAGATTGGAATCACATCCACCCCTAGCCTCTCAAGGACTCTATGGGCTAATGGGCCAGGAACGGCATTTCCACAGTCAAGAACTACCTTGACCTTTCTCGAAGGCTCACCAACGCTCTCCACAATTGACTCAATGTAGGAATCCTCGTAGTCGCCCATATCCTGGTAAGAACCATCACCGGTTCTGAAATCACCAGCCTCGAAGGTTCTCCTGATATCCTGTAGGGCCTCACCACCTAGTGGCATTTTTCCCTGGCAGATCTTGAAACCATTGTACTCAGGAGGATTGTGGCTAGCGGTAATTGCTACAGCGACATCTACGGGAAGATCGACCGTTGACCTGTACAGGACCCCTGTGGTGGAGATCCCCAGATCAATCACATCCGCTCCCGCCGATCTGAGCCCGCTTACGAAGGCCTTGTGGTAACTGGGACTGGATTCTCGAATGTCTCTTACTACCGAGACGCATTTGGCTCCAAGATGGGTAGCAATAGCCTTTCCCAAGCGTTCGGAGAATTCAACATTCAACTCATCCCCGGCAATTCCCCTTATGTCATAAGCCTTGAAAACACTCATTCAAACCACCCTATTCTAAACTCGCTATTGCAATCGTATAGAAATATTTCACTTGGCATATTTCTCTGCCCCATGGAAATGCAGAGACACGTAATCCTCGTCACCAACTACCCAGCTGTCATGTGGCTCTGGTCCTATGTAGAAAAGGTCACCAGCCTTCAATTCGTGGACTTCTCCATCTTTGAAAGCACAAGTCGCTACTCCAGAGACGACCATGCCCAAGTGCTCGACCTCGCAGAAATCGGTCCCGGAAATAGGAGACACATCTTCTGACCACTTCCACCCTGGGTAGTAAGTGGCCCTCCCGATCGTCATACTCTCAAAGTGAACAACCTCGAACTTGCCCTTCTCGAATACCCTAACCTCATCCGGGGACTCGAACCTTTTCACAATGATATCATCAATTTTCACTATACCAGGGCCTCCTCAAGTTCTGCGGTGAAATCGGTACTGTATTCTCCCGAATTCCTGAATGCCTCACAAACAATCTCCACCAGTGCCCCACCCGGGAGTTTTGGGACTTCGTAGGCAGCTCTGGCAGGGGGGATTGTTTCAGTAAGCCAATCCGAATAAATCTCGTTAATCTTCGAATAGAAATCAATGTCAGTCATCAGGATGGTCACCTTAACGAGGTCGGCCTTGGAGCTGTTTGCCGCAACAAGCAAGTCATCGATTTTAGCAAGAACCCCAGATGTTTGGGATTCTATGTCATCTCCCCAATCCACTGCAATTTGGCCGGATAGCCAGATGTGGTCTTTGACGGATATTCCAGGTGTATAGGGTCCTAGTTTCGGCTCTCCAGTGTCAATCTCCAGTTTCCGGCTCATACATCTGCCAAGAGGTTCCGTGTTTAGGTTTACTTGCGAAGTTGCTCGATTATATCGAAGTGGTCTCCAGCCATATCTTCCGATTCGATACTATTCATCTTCACCCATTCTGCTTCTGCGGCATCATCTCCAGCCTCGGGCTCAGATTCTCCGTCAACATGGATCATGTAGAAGATTGAAACTATGTGTTTCCTTGGATCCCTATCTGGACCGCCTTTCACAGCATACAGTTGTGGATTTCGACCTTCAACCCCAGTCTCCTCTAGTAGCTCCCTTATTGCTGCGACTTCTGGGTCCTCACCATAGTCGACGAAACCTCCCGGGAATGCAAGCTCCCCTTTCCAAGGAGAGCGACCTCTTCTGATTAGGAGAACCTCTGCTCCACCATCCCTGAGGCAAATCGAATCCACAGCAAGCGATGGGTTCCGAAAACCATCACTCACCGTATCTCCTCCTCCTCATCTGATAGGTCTCGATCGCATCGTAAAGGTCAGATTTAGAGAATGAAGGCCAGTGAACGTCAGTGAAGTATAGCTCAGAATATGCAATCTGCCAGAGAAGGAAGTTTGAGACTCGCTCTTCTCCACTAGTTCTGATTACCAGATCTGGATCTGGAATCTCAGCATCGTACAGACGATTTGAAATCTCAGCAGTGTCGATCCTTTCCAGTTCCAGGCTCCCAGAAGCATGATCGGCAGCGATACCCTTCACTGCATCTACTATCTCCTCCCTACCCCCGTATGCAAGACAAACAGTGAAAGTGAATTTGGAGTAATTACTGGTACAATCTTGTGCCTTTTCTATCGCCTGATTAACTCTGTCCGGAAGATCCTCGGTCCTGCCGACAACCCTTACCTTCACTTCCTTGGCGTGGATCTTCTCATCTTGGGATATCTCGTCCAGGCCAGCTACGTACAAGTCGAACAAGGCCTCCAACTCGTCAGAATCCCTGCTGGAGAGATTCTCAGTCGAAAGTGCGTATACAGTGAGGTATGGAATCCCTAGGTCAAGTACCCAATCCATCACTTCCCTCAACTTTTCTTTCCCATGTCTATGTCCAATCTCGGTGCCCAGACTCAGACTCCAAGCAAATCTCCTATTTCCGTCCATGATGATGGAAACATGCTGAGGGAGCTCCTCCCCGGAGATCCTCTCTCGCTTCCTCCTCGCACGAACCCTGTCCAATCTCGAGACGAAACTCCAAGCCAACCAGGAGTTCGATGCAAAACGTGCAGGAATGGAGAAGATCCTGTACCTCAGAAGGCGCTTTGCAACAGCGTCGAGACCCCGACCAAGGCGCTTGCCCCTCCTTGCCATATCTGCTCGGGGGAGTGCCGACGTTAAGACAACTAACCAGAGTTGCCCCTATTCGAAAATAATGTCAGCAGTATCCCCGACCTTGTCTAGAAGCCCCCTTTCCGGATTTACAACAATCACTTCTCCGGCGCGTTCCCAAACTGGCAAGTCATGCTTGCTGTTGCCTGCATATGCGAACCCCCCTTCCCCGAATCTCGATACCAGGGCCTCGCCCTTCTTCTCACCTCTAAGGTTGAACGTCGAGTCAGATGCCATTACATCAGAGAATAGACCTACGTGACCAGCTACTTGCTCGGCAATAATCCTGTCAGAAGCAGTCGCTAGAATCAACGTCCTCCCCTTTGCCCTCTCACCAGTGAGCCAGTCAAGAAAACCGTCGTGATATTCCAATTCAGCAGGATCGAAAATCAACCTCTCCGCCAGGTCCCTCTTCCATTGGGCCCTTTTTCCTGTGAACTCCTTCACCAGCATCCCCACAATGGACCACGGGCGCCTTAGGATCACCCTCTTGATGCTGACCCAACTCATGTCGGTGAGGATCAGGGTTCCATCCATGTCGACTGCAATCGGGATTTCGGGGCTACTCTGCTCCACAGTATTCGCTTGGGCCACTACGATTCAAGCCTTCGCAGACCGATTCAATGAAGCCTTGCACCCTTTCCTAGTCCCGAGAGGAGATGTCGGAGGGGGTTGGATCTTGGAGGCCCGGGGCGTTGCCTCAGATTGAGCACAGCGAAATCACCCCCCGCGGGTTCGAGATCCTGAAATTCTCAGGAAGGGGCCCGCTATCTGCACTATCTTGCACGATGATCGAGCCTTCCAATTTGAGAACAGAGTTAGACTGGGCCGAAATCACCTCGGATCTGAGTGCTTGGGGGGAGGTCCCGGTTCCAAGTTCCATTGAGAGCCTCACAATATCTGAGGATTTACGAGGACCCATTGCACACCTCAGCTCAAAGACACACTGGGTGGCCGAATTCCTTCCTTGGGGGTCCGATGGTTTACTAAGGAAGCGAGCCAATTCATATCCGCAATCTTGCGATTTACCATGTGGGGGGTATTCTTGGAATGGTGCCGACATTATCTTGATCAGGAAGGGAATGGGAAAGAAGACCAACTCCAGAGAAGAGCTATCGGATGCTTTGGAAAATGAGAACAAGGACAAAGCAGATGACATCCTTAGGGAATGCGGGAGGAAACTCGGAACCCTGCATAGCCACGTCGAGGAAACTAGAGTCACCCCACCAGACCCCAAGAGATGGAACTCTCGATTAGCCGCAATAGAGGAGGACCTCCGAGCTCGCTCCATTTGGAGGGTCCCCTACTCTCGAGATTCAGATTGCATGCTCTCAATCGGAGACGTTAGACTAGATGACTTCAGAGGCGACTCCATCCGCATTGGGAGGCCTAGGCTATCCGATGCACTGCACCCAATAGATTGTGGATTCCCTGCGATTAGGGACCTCGCCTCGCTGGTTCACGACCTGTCCAGACTGCACTACAGTTCTGGTACACGAATTGACATTATCGGGCTAAGACTCTCGCTCATAGAGGGATGGAGAGAAACTGCTCCCAGTAAGTGGTCATCTGATAACGTGTTTTACTCCCATAGGGGAGGACTAGCCATATGGGAGTACGAACAGTGCCTGCTGGATGTTATCGAAGCCACATCCCATCAATCAGGAGCTCCTCAACCTGCAGTGGGGCTCATTGAGTACATCCCTAGTTTCCAGAAGAAGATGTTCAACAATCGGACGATTGGGGCCCTGTCTATCATGACGGGACTCTTCGGAATCTCCACTCTACTCGGGGCCTATCCACTATCGATGCAGGAAATGGTCATGCCATCACTCTGCTTCGTTGCCAGCATAGTCCTGATGGGAACATATCGCCGAATGTCCCCATCACCGGAGACACCATTTAATCGATTAGCCTGATTTCCCCATCTGAGTACTCGTAGTGCCTAGGTACTCCCGTCTGAATCTCGAATGACACTATGTCCTCCTGCGAGATTCCTTCGATATGCATTACGATTGACCTCAGGGAGTTTCCGTGTGCAGAAACCATGACATTCACACCTGACTCGAGATCGGGAAGGATCTCTTCTTCGAAATAGGGAATCGTCCTCTTCGCAGTCATCTCCAGACTCTCTCCCTCGGGAGGGGCTACGTCGAATGACCTCCTCCAAATCCGGACCTGTTCTGCACCATGCTCTTCAGCAGTCTCTGCCTTGTTCAATCCTTGAAGAGCCCCGTAATTCCTCTCGTTCAGCCTCCAGTCCGACTTAGTCACTGTGTCTTTCGAGGAGACATTAGCCTGAATGAC
>Ga0208765_1001139_pt1 | contig 16599 bp, 15 predicted proteins | sample ETNtaG_2_FD_185783 | JGI IMG/M metagenome (GOLD analysis project Ga0208765, IMG submission 185783) | Marine microbial and viral communities from oxygen minimum zone, Eastern Pacific Ocean - ETNP201406SV203 (SPAdes) (version 2) | ecosystem: Environmental > Aquatic > Marine > Oceanic ... | reverse complement strand
TTATCTCGTTGAATTGGACGAACCTGCTGTTGCTAGGGATATTTTTGAAACATTATACAATTCATATAATGAGGCAGAGTTGATTGTTCAAACTAGAGGGCTAGAGAAAGCTGGCTTATCATCAAAATCCTGGAAACAGTGGCAAAATAGTTATTCAAATATTGTTAGTCACTTAGTTATTGCTTATCAAAGACTTGAAATGGAAGCAGAAGCGGAAACAGTTCTCACGGGTTGGCTGGATCGCAATCCAAACGACCGACAGGCCAAAAAACTACTGAATGAAATAAAAGGTACCACGCCCTAGTCTTTGAAGGGCATTTGCCCATGGACTCCTTAGTTTCCATTATTATTCCACATTGGAACGGGATTGATGTTCTTTCAGAATGTCTTGAGTCCCTCAAGAAAACAGTCTACCCTAACTTTGAAATCATTGTTGTTGATAATGCTTCAACTGATGGCAGCGGAGATTGGATAAAGAAGCATCACCCGCAAATCAAACTGATTAAAAATGATAAAAATTACGGATATGCCGGCGGCTGTAATCGTGGAGTACTCCATGCTGATGGTGAACTAGTAGTCTTTCTGAACAATGATACAGTGCAAGATAAATACTGGCTTCGAAATTTGGTTTCATTTATTAATTCCCATCCAGATTGTGCAGCTGTTCAGCCAAAAATATTAAATTATTATGAACGAAATCGATTTGATTACGCTGGTGGATCTGGAGGTCACATGGATGTACTTTGTTATCCATTTGCCCGTGGCAGAATATTCCTAGACCAGGAAATTGATTCCGGTCAGTACGATGATGATGATCGTTGTTTTTGGGCTTCGGGTACGGCAATTATGGTCAGGAAAGATTATTACATGGAAGTTGGACAATTTGATGAAAACTTCTTTGCGCATATGGAAGAAATTGACCTTTGCTGGAAACTTCAGCTTATGGGGTATAAGGTATTTGTTCATCCAGCAGCGGTAGTTTATCATAAAAATGCTGTTTCCTTACCAATGACCTCATTAAAAAAATTCATGCTTAATCACCGTAATTCCCTTTTAATGCTGTTAACCAACTATAAACTTCTGACTACGTTATATATTTTTCCTTTGCGGTATGCTCTTGAATGGGTAGCAATAATTTATGCATTATCTAAATTTGATTTTCGTCATGTGTTTGGTATAGTCAAGGCACATTTCTGGATTTTATTGCACTTGCATATCATTTATTCTAGACGGATAATGATAAAACAAAAACGTGTTTTATCTGACCGTGAAATGATGAAAAAATTTTACAGAGGAAGTATTGTTTTGGACTATTATATAGCCCGTAAAAAAACTTATGGCGATTTATCTTTCAAACCTTTTGCATAAATATCTTTATTAGATGGGTCAAGTTCAATAAGGTCTTCGATCATAGTGGTTTGCCTGAGTATTTGTAAAATCTGTGTTATTTCGGTTGCGTGTGACTTCAGGAAGTACAAAGTATAGTGTTCGCGAGGCATACGGTCATAAACTTCATCAATCCCGGCCATCATCTCCTTGAATTGCTTTATTGATTCTTCTATTTCACCATCTTCAAATAATTCTAAACCATAATAAAAAGCGAAACGCGCCTTACGCAAACCATAGTTTGTTGATGTATCATCCGTAAGCTGTATACGTTTTGACCAACCCATGGAAAAATTACTTGCCGAACCCCGCAGTGCGATTGATCGAGCGAGTTCATATTGTTTTGATCCTTCATTTGGTTGATAGGTATCTATTTCTCCTGCAAGGATCATATTACCATAAAATGATAGAAAACTAGGTAGTGGTTCGAACATTACCGGATCATAATAAAGACTGCCACCAGGATTGAAATAAAATTGCAAAGAATTATCAAAAAACCGTTGGTCAGTTTTTGTAGAAAATAGTACCTGTGCAAGGAAAGTATCCATGCCATTTTTTATTGCAGTACCTTGGAAAATAACTTGAACATTTAATTCAATCCTTAGGTCATTCCAATCTTCATCCCATGTTGTATTGATAAAAAATCGTTCTATCTCATTTTTTAGAGGTAAAAGAACTTGCCGGTCATCATTTTTGAGTAGGCGATCTTCCATGGTAACATTCACAGTTGTGAACTGAGCATTGAGACAGGTAACCACAAGTGCTGGTAAAATAATATATCTATTTATTATCCAATTCCACATAATGTTAGAAAATAGAACTAGGCCTAATGAGTGGCAAGTATATTTCAACATGGTAATATTGAAGCACTAGTTCATTTTAAATATTGAAATCGGTAATTTTTAAGATGACTAATATTCGAGAATTGATAACCGTTCATTCCGAAGCAGAAAAGGTACTTAAGCTGGCTGGACAAGTTGGATCTGAGTTTGAGAAACAGGTTTATGTTGTTGGTGGTTTCGTACGTGATATCTTCATGCAAAATATATCAAAGGAAATTGATTTAATAGTGGTTGGTGACGGGATCAAATTTGCCGAAGCTTTGGCGGAGCGGCTAGGAGTGAAAAAAATTATACCTTTTAAAGAATTCTCAACTGCCAAAATTCCTTATGAGAAAATTGGAATTGATGTGGCTGCGGCGCGTATAGAGTCCTATGATGATAAATCTCGAAAACCAACTGAAGTGATCTATACTGATTTAAAGGGGGATCTGCTTCGTCGTGATTTTACAATTAATGCTATGGCTGTAGATATTTTACCTGAATCATTCGGTGAATTACACGATCCATTCAGTGGTATTTTAGATTTACAAGCTAAACAAATAACCACTCCGTTGGACCCAGATGAAACCTTTGGTGAAGATCCGCTCCGTATGCTGCGCGCAGCTTATTTTGCGTCGCAATTTGGTTTCGAGATAGATAAAAAATGCTATGATTCAATTGTTCGCCAGAAGGATCGTATTTTGATCGTCTCACAAGAGCGGATAACAGCAGAATTGTTGAAAATTTTAGCATCCCCGAAACCTTCAATAGGCTTGGTTATCTTACAAGAAACTGGTTTGATGAAATTGATATTTCCAGAAATAGATACAATGTATGGTATCGATCAAACTCCCGAATGGCACCATAAAGATATTTTTTTCCATACAATGCAAGTGGTGGATAATGCTGCAAAACTTACAGAGAAAATGGAAATTCGGTTCGCAGCCCTAGTACATGATATTGCAAAACCAATTACAAGACGTGTTGATCAGAAAAAGGGATATACATTCCATGGGCACGATGCTATTGGGGAAAAGATGCTGGATAAGGTTGCTAAGCGAATGAAGCTATCAAATAACTTAGGGATTTACTTAAAAAAAATGACATTATTGCATTTGCGACCTATTGCGCTGGCAAAAAAAGATGTAACAGATTCAGCGATACGGCGGTTAATGGTCGCAGCAAGTGATGATACTGATGATTTGATGACACTATGTAGAGCAGATATCACAACAAAAAACCCTAAAAAAGTGAAAAAGTATATGCAGAATTTTGAGCGTGTAGATGAACTAATGAAAAATGTGCAGGAAAGAGATGCCTTTAGAGCGTTTCAATCACCAGTGCGAGGTCGTGAAATCATGGAAATATGTGATATCCGAGAAGGGGAAACAGTTGGCCGAATCAAAAAAGCCATCGAAGAAGCTATCTTGGATGGCAAGATCGATAATGATCATGAAAAAGCACTCGGTTATTTATATCAAATAAAAGACGATTATATTTCGTAATTTATTTTATCACTCGAGGAAAGGGCCCCATGCAATTCTTAGCATCATTTATAAATACTTTTACGGATCCTGCATCTGTCTTTAATGAGTTGAAGGAAAAAAACAACTGGCAAACCTGTACTATGCCTTTGGTGGTGCTAATGGTAGTGGGAGCAATAAGTTTAGTAGTACTTAAAGACCTTTATTATGATGTACAGTTAGAACAATCAATAGAGTGGATTGAGAATAGTTCACAAATACCTGATGAACAAAAAGAAGAAGCACTGGAAAATGTATATGAATCTTTTGAAAACCCTGGCACAGTATCTCTAGGAATAATGTGGTTGTCCAATATTTTAGCTGGTCCCTTGAGAGTTATTTTCTTCACATTAATTGTGTTACTTATTGTCAAATTTTTTTTTGGTGAATCAGCAAAGTACTCTGAACTGTTACCGTATATTTCCTATGCCTACCTTGTAACTGTGCTAGAGACAATAGTAAAAACACCATTAATGTTATCTAAATGGTCCATTGAGGTTTATACTGGACTGGGTTTATTGGAAATCGGAGAAAAGGGTACATTCATTTACAATTTATTGGCGGGTCTGGATCTTTTCAGTGTCTGGCGCATTATACTTATTGGTATTGCCCTGGGAGTTTTCTTTAATAAAAATGCTAAACCATTCATTATAGGTATTTCAATTTATTGGTTATTTCAATTGAGCTTATTTGCTGGGATCGCCTCCCTTTTCACATAAAGTAAATGAAACAAAAACTGTTAATTTCATTTTTTCTATTGGTTACGTCTGCCAAATCAGAGGCTCTGGCTCTTGTTGACTGCATTCAAATTGCCCTTTCAAATAAGGAGGCACTCAAAGCATCAACCTTGGATTTACAAAGTGCACAGCAGACTTTGAAGGGGTCTTATAGCAGCATTTTGCCTTCATTGATGTTTTCAGGCAATTCAAGTGAATCCAGTTTCCCCCCTCAAGAGGGTGGACTTAATGAAGCAACAGGCACATACACATTTGACGATATCAGTATCTTTACCAGTGCATCTACCGGAATATCCTTATCACAAAACATCTATGATGGGGGTATTTGGTGGAATACAATTGCTCAGTCCAAAAATAGCTATAAAATAGCCGAACAATTTGATAGGCAGGTTAAAATAAACATTATTAGAGGCGTTCATCAAACTTACTTTAATTATTTAAAAACTATGCAACTTTTGGATGTAGCTCAATCCAACTTAAAAAGCTCGCAGCAGCAGTTGGTTCTAACAAAGAAACGATTTGAATTGGGGTCAGCACGTAAAACCGACTTGCTTAAAGCTGAAGTACGCTTTGGTCAGGCGCGTGTAGATGTGGTGAATAATAATTCTGCATTAGAAAATGCATACCTAAATCTTAAAAATGCTATGGGGATTATTGGTAGTGACAAGGATTTTACTGTGAATGATGTCGCCGCCGCATTAGTCCCGATACCGGATTTTGAAACTGGATTTGAAACAATTCAGAAGTTAAACCCCAGCGTTTTGGCAAAGCAGCGCCAAATCACAAATGCGGAGTTCAACGAGAAGATCACAAAAGGTGCTCGTATGCCAAATATTAGTGCTAGTGCAAATTATTCTGGTAATGCCGAAGACTTTGAAACTCTATCTGACGAATGGGATGAAAATTGGCGAAGGAATATCAGTTTATCCGTATCGATTCCAATTTATACAGGGAATACTCTTTCAACCAGGATCCAGCAAGCCAGATTGAATGTACGAAAACAGGAATCAGAATATTTAACCCAACTTCAAGATCTATCGGTGCAGCTACATGGGATTTTAGATAGACTTAATAATTACCAGGAAGTCATCCCCATTAATGAAACGGTGTTAAGTTCTGCCGAGGAGGATTTAAAATTGGCCCAGCAACGCTATAGCTTGGGCTCTGCTACTATTTTAGAGGTGCTCGATGCGCAAGTTTCAGTCGTTAGTGCGCGATCTTCTTTGATACGGAGTAGACATGATAGTTTAATTGAACAAGCTAATTTGAAAGCTCTGTTGGGCACATTGGATTCAGATTTAGAGTAATAACAGGAGCAAATTGTGGCAAATAATAAGTTTACAAAAAAAAAGAAAAAATGGATCATTATTAGTATTGTTGTAGCAATTATTGCTATAATGATAACGGCGAATATACTCCGGGATGATTCTGATATTATTCATGTGGATACTGAAAAAGTTATTCGACGTGCTGTTGTTCAAAAAGTGAATGCCAGTGGAAAAATTCAACCGGAAGTAGAAGTAAAAATCAGCGCAACGTCTTCCGCCATTATAGATTCTATTACTGTTGTTGAAGGCGAATATGTTAAGAAGAATCAGCATCTTATTTCACTTGACAGAAAACAATTACAAGCCAGTGTGGACCAATCCTTATCTGCTGTGCGTTCAGCGTCTGCAAGAGTAAAACAGGATAAAGCAAATAAAGAACGTGTTGATCGTATTTATGAACAGGGGCTTGCTTCTGATCAAGAATTAGAAGCAGTTGAGGCCGCCTATGAAATTTCCAAAAGTCAGCTTGATCAGGCGCGAGCAAGTTTACTTGTGACAAAGGACGCATTGGATAAAGCCCGTCTGGTATCTCCACAAAATGGAATTGTTACCAGAATCAATAAAGAAGCGGGTGAAATGGCCATGGGAGGCATGTTTTCTTTAGATGTATTAATGATAATTGCAGACCTAAGCAAGATGGAGGTCATTGTTGATGTTAATGAGAATGACGTTGTCAGTATTTCGGTCGGAGATACAACTGAAATTGAAATTGATGCATATATTGATACTGTGTTTTATGGAGTAGTTAGTGAAATTGCCCATATGGCTGAAACGGCTAATTTTGGAAGCCAAGAACAAGTAACTAATTTCAAAGTAAAAATTCGTATGTTAAATGTGCCCCTAAATATTCGACCGGGCATGAGTGCGACTGCTAATATTATTACCGATGTAAGGGAAAATGTATTGGCGATCCCAATTCAAAGTTTAACTGTTAGAGAATTTGGTTCAGAAAATAAACTTTTTGATGGAAAAGGTGGAAGAGATTGGTCAGATGGGGATGATAGACCAGCAAATGAATCCAGGAAAAAAGAACTGGAAGAGTTAGTGTTTGTATTAGCTGATGAACCAAGTGGCGTACTTAGAGAAGGAAAGATTTCAGAATTAAAAAATGATAATAAAAAGAAATTTAAACGTGGTAGTCAATTTGTTCATATCAGGCCAGTGACCGTAGGAGCTTCCAGTGAAACTCACTATGAGATATTAAGTGGATTAAAAGAGAATGAAGAAATTGTAATTGGCAATTATAAAGCTGTAAGCAAGGACCTTACTCATAATATGCAGGTAAATACTAAAAAGAAGAATGAGGATTAAAGGTTTCTATTGAAAACGTTAATTTCACTAAAAGGTATAAAACGTCACTATCAAGTCGGCGATGAAAAAGTTAAAGCGTTAGATGGTGTTGATTTAACAATTAATTATAACGAATATATTTCGATTATGGGTCCTTCCGGTTCTGGGAAATCCACCCTTATGAATATGATTGGTTGCCTTGATACTCCTACAGAAGGCGTCTATGAATTTGAAGGCGAGTTGGTCCATGCGATGGATGATAACCAGTTGGCATCTATTCGCAACCGCAAGATTGGATTTGTGTTTCAAACCTTTAATCTACTGCCCAAGGCCACAGCGCTTCGGAATGTAGAAGTGCCTTTGATCTATTCCAATATCTCTAGAAGTGAACGAGTAGAAAAAGCGGAAAAAGCACTTACTGCCGTGGGTCTTAGTGATCGGATGCATCATAAACCTAACGAACTTTCCGGAGGGCAGCGCCAGCGTGTGGCCATTGCCCGTGCTCTGGTAAATAATCCTTCCATTCTTTTAGCCGATGAACCTACAGGAAATCTTGATTCAAAAAGCGGTGTTGAAATCATGAAAATACTGGACAATCTGCATAATGATGGTAATACCATTATTCTCGTGACCCATGAAGAATATATTGCCGATCATGCAGATCGAACGATTAATCTTTTTGATGGTAAAATAAAAGATGATCTCAAAACGGTAAGTAGTAAAGCAAGAATTGCTGAAGAACCCGTTAAAACAGCACCCAGAACATTAGCAGGAAAACCAACTGATGTCTCACGCACAGGTAGGAAAGTTGTATTTGAATCACCTGTTGAGATACCAGCTCCAGAATTAGCCCCTGCCCCTGTAGAACCATCAAAAGAAATAAGAGAATGGTCTAAACTGAAGAAAACCTTCTATGATATAAATGAACAATCTATTAGAGAAAGCTGGATTGAATATGATCCAAAACTATCGGGAAAAGAATTAGAAATGCAAGTTCAGACCGAATTAAAGGCTAATACATCAATCGTATCAATGTTAGAGAATAATCCAGTACAATATTTAAAAGAGGAAGTTAAAAGGTATGAAGGCTGGATAAGAACTGCCACTAAAGAAGATATAGAAAATGGAATGGTAAAAGATTGGACTGGATATTTAAAAGATGTTAATGATTTAATAAAAACATTAAAAAGTGTAGAAGCTTCATTATGATTGCACTTTTCTGGGAAAACTTGCGCATATCACTGGGCTCAATATTTGCCAATAAATCCCGGTCAATTCTTACTGCACTGGGTATTGTAATTGGTGTGTTATCAGTGACAGTTATGGGAACTCTTATTTCAGGATTAGATAGATCATTTGAGAAAAGCATGTCTTGGCTAGGTAAAGATATTTTGTATATAAGCCGATGGGAATGGTTTAGTGATATGGAATGGTGGGAAGTACGAAACAGACCGCGCATGCGTATCGAATATGAAGATAAGATTCGAGAACAATCTAATTATGCTTTAGCGGTTTCACCGGTAATGCAGCGTGGGGCTACATTATCATTTGGCGACAAAACCACCCAAACACAGATTTTTGGTACAAATGTTGATTATATGGAAACTGTCACTGAAGATATTCAACTGGGACGTTTTTTCAGCAACGGTGAAGAAAGGTCAGGCGCCAGAGTAACTATAATAGGTAATGATATAAAAGATGCATTTTTTGAATATCAAGATCCGATTGGAAAATATATCAAAATTGATGGAATAAAATTCAGAGTGATAGGTGTCCTAGAAAAACAAGGCAAATTTCTTGGTTTATTTAGCGTCGATAATCAAGCAATTTTACCATTGGGGGCATATACACGATTATTCTCCAAACGTGGATTTATGCGTATCAGTATAAAAGTTGATGAAAATAATATTGAAGAAGCTAAAGATGAGATAAATGCAGTTATGCGGAATATCCGAGGGTTAAAACCAGGAGAGAAAGATGATTTTGCGATTAATCAGACAAAGGCATTCGAAACACAATACAATTCCTTAAAATATGCAATTGGAGGCACAGGTATATTTATTACAATTCTTTCCCTCGTTGTTGGGGGAATTGGGATAATGAATATTATGTTTGTGTCCGTAAAGGAACGAACCCGTGAGATTGGTGTTCGCAAGGCCATAGGAGCTACTTCAAATATGATATTAAGTCAATTTCTTATGGAAGCAATTGCTATATGCATCATTGGTGGAGTCTTGGGGTTAGCATTGGCTTTCGGCGCTAGTTTTTTTATTAATAAATTTTTTCCTTCAACGTTGCCTTTGTGGTTGGCTTTTGGTTCTATAATTATGAGTGTTTTTGTTGGTGTAATATCTGGTTTGATTCCATCATATCAGGCCGCACGTCTGGATCCCATTGAAGCTTTACGGTATGAGTAAGTCATGATAAATCTTCGCAGTGTAAAAAATGGTATCAAAGAAAGTTTTCGGATGGCTATAGATGCAATACGGCAGAATAAATTGCGTTCAATATTGACATTGCTTGGTATTAGCATTGGAGTATTTTCTGTTATTGGTGTAATGACAGCTATACGAACGTTGGAATCTTCGGTTGAATCAGGATTAAATGTATTTGGTACTAATACATTTGTAATTCAAAAATGGCCAGCAATAATGACTGACCATGGAGATGAGAAATATCGCAATCGAAAAAATATTGATTATCCCCAATACGAAGAGTTTAAAAGAAGGGCAAAGCTACCTATTCTGGTAAGTGTATCGGAAGGAACAAGTGCTCGTAATGTTAAATATCGTGATAAAACAGTCAAAAGGTCCATAGAACTGATTGGGGGAGACGAAGGTACGGTGAGGACCTATAATACATATATCGCTGATGGTCGAAATATCACTGCAGATGATGTTCATTCTGCACGAAAGGTTTGTCTTCTTGGTATGGATGTGGTTGACAGATTATTCCCTTTTGAAGACCCGTTAGGTAAGAGTCTTCAAATAAGGGGGCTTAATTATACCGTAGTTGGTGTTACTGAACGTAAGGGAGAAGCATTTGGTGGCAGTCAAGATAATTATATCGCAATTCCTATCACCAACTTTTTACAGCACTTTAAAAATCGCTGGACAACTCTAGCTATTAGTGTGGAAGCGCAATCGGCAGAGGAATATGATAGAACGATGGATGAAGCTGTTGGTATTTTACGGGCAGTACGAAAAGTACCGCCCGGTGATGAAAATAACTTTGAGATTGTATCAAATGCAGAAATGATAGAACGTTTTTCAGGTTTTACTAAAGGAATAAAACTATTTGCTTTATCAATCAGCGTTATTGCTCTGTTAGTTGCAGGTATTGGTATTATGAATATTATGCTTGTATCTGTGACTGACCGTATCAAAGAAATTGGCGTTCGTAAGGCAATAGGGGCAACTCGCCGCGATATTCTTATTCAGTTCCTAACTGAGGCAATATTTTTGAGTGAGTTTGGAGGAATTGTTGGCGTAATACTTGGGATTGCAGGAGGAAATGTAGTTTCTTTTTTATTTAATATTCCAGCTGTTATACCACTCGATTGGGCATTTTATGGCTTAGTGGTTTGCTCAGTAATTGGCATTGGGTTTGGTATCTATCCTGCCTGGCGGGCTGCTAGTCTTGATCCAATTGAATCTCTGCGATATGAATAAGTCCCATTTTTCGTTCTTTATTGATCAATGGATTTGATAAATTTTCTTTCTTGATTTCAGTAAATATGAAATGATTAATTTATATATTATTTATCTGTTGATGAAAGGAGAGACGTCCTGACCGTGGTCATTGGCGTCATTCCAGCGCGCTTACACTCGAAACGTTTTCCCAATAAGATACTAGCCCCCATTAATGATAAGCCTATGTTAATGCATGTCTACGATCGTGCTAAAGAAGCAGATAAACTGGATGATGTAATCATTGCCATAGACAGTAATGAAACTGAAGAAGCGTTAAAATCTTATAAACCAAATATTCAGATGACCGACCTAAAACACCTTTCTGGTACTGACCGTGTGGCTGAAGTCATAAATAACATGGATGCTGATATTATATTAAATATCCAAGGCGATGAACCAATGCTTGATCCAGCAATCGTGAATCAATTAATCGATGCGTTCGATGATGAATTTGTAGAAATGGCAACTGTAGCCAGTACGGTAATAGATAATATTGACTATGTAAATCCAAATTCAGTAAAAGTGATGATCGATGAAAATGGGTTTGCTTCCGCCTTTCGTCGAGAGATTAAAGACTTTGAAATTGGTGGGTATTACCATCATGTGGGTATGTATGGTTACCGTAAGGAAACACTATTACACTTCACAAAGCTTGATCAAACCGAAAATGAAGCCAAATTTAATCTGGAGCAATTACGAGCACTCGATAATGGTATTCCAATAAAAGTAGTATTAACTGATTATCCCTATCGAGGAATCGATGCTGAGGAAGATCTCAATCAATTTGAATCTAATCAATGACCTCGAAAAAATCTGTAAAATATATTTTCGTAGTAGGCGGCGTTATATCCGGCTTGGGTAAGGGCATTACTGCTTCTTCTATTGGCTATTTACTGAAAAGCGCTGGACTTAGAGTAACCATACTGAAACTGGATCCATACCTCAATGTGGATCCAGGAACAATGAATCCTTACCAACATGGGGAAGTATTTGTGCTGGATGATGGTTCTGAAACTGACCTTGATCTAGGGCATTATGAACGTTTCATTGATGTTGACATGAGTAAGGACAACAATGCCACAACGGGTCAGGTGTATAGCACTGTACTAAATCGAGAACGTAAGGGTGATTATTTGGGAGCCACCATTCAGGTAATTCCGCACATTACAGATGAAATAAAAAGGCGTATTCATCTAGTAAATAATCCAAAAAAATATGATGTAGTTATTTGTGAAGTAGGCGGTACTGTAGGTGACATTGAAAGTTTACCATTTATGGAGGCGATTCGCCAGATGTCAGTTGAAGTAGGATATCACAATCATTTAATTGTACATGTAACGCTAGTACCATACATACAAGCCAGCGAGGAGTTAAAAACCAAACCTACCCAACATTCCGTGATGAAATTACGCGAAATTGGGCTCAGTCCTGACATAATACTCTGTCGTTCTAATTATCCTTTAACAAAACAAGTAAAAGAAAAAATTGCACTTTTCTGTAATGTAGCAACGACACATGTAATTGAAGGGAAGGAAGTCAAGAGTATTTATGAAGTTCCGCTTGTTTTTGCTAAACAAAAACTGGGTCAAATAATTATGAATCGTCTGGAACTAGCCGGGCAACCGCAGGTATCTAAATTGCATGATTTTATTACGCGATTTAAAAAACCAGCATACAAAGTAAATATTGCTATGTGCGGAAAATATACAGAATTACCCGATGCTTATAAAAGTGTGCTAGAAGCTTTTATCCATGCTGGAGTAGAAAATGATGCACGTGTGAATGTTCATTGGATTGCCACAGAAAATATCAAAACTGATGCCGCTGCAGAAAAAGAATTTGCAGATATTGATGGAATTTTATTATTGCCAGGTTTTGGATCCCGCGGTTCAGAAGGAAAAATTTTGTCCTGTAAATATGCGCGCGAAAATAATGTACCATTTTTGGGTATTTGTCTCGGCCTTCAATGTGCTGTAATTGATTTCGCTAGAAATGTTTGTGGCCTAAAAGATGCTAACAGTACTGAGTTTGATAAAAAAACCCCATATCCGGTAATTGATTTAATGGAATCCCAGCGGGCAATAAAACGAAAAGGTGGCACAATGCGCCTGGGATCATATTCTTGTGATTTAAAACCGAAGACAGAAACGGCAAGAGAATACAGGAAAAAATATATTGCAGAAAGACATCGTCATCGTTGGGAAGTCAATAATCGTTATCGGAATCGACTTGAGGACCATGGTCTGGTTGTCTCTGGAATTAATACGGAATTAAATTTGGTTGAAATTATTGAATATCCTGACCATCCATGGTTTATAGCCAGTCAATTTCATCCTGAACTGAAAAGTAGACTGAATGGTGCGCATCCGTTGTTCAGGGGCTTCATTGGTGCCGCTGTTACATATAATAAAATAAAAGATTAAAGATGATGATTGATATTTATTCGAGTCCAAATTTCGAAACGGAATTCGATCCTGAGGTTATTGAGCGGGGTAAAAAAGTTAAACTTGTAATCGCGGATGTAGATGGTGTTCTTACAGATGGTTCGATCTATAAAGCAAAAGATCCAGCGACTTTAGGGGATATAGAGTTTAAACAGTTTTCTATTGTTGACGGGGCTGGAATTGCCTTAGCGCGTTTATTGGATCTTCATGTGGCAATAATTTCTGGACGTCGCTCTTCAGCTACAGATGCACGGGCAAAGGAATTAAAAATAGAAGATGTTTATAACGGATCACTAAACAAAATGAAACCTTATGAAGATTTAAAATCAAAATATTCTTTAAAGGATGAAGACATTGCCTTTATTGGTGATGATATAATTGATCTAAATGTAATGGAAAATGTAGGAGCTCCTATTGCGGTAGAAAATGCATATCATTTAGTGAAAGATATTGCAATTTATACAACGCGCTTACCTGGAGGTCAAGGGGCTTTCCGAGAAACAATTGATTGGATAGCAATGTGTCAAGGTCGATATGAAGAAGGTATCCAATTATTAAAGAATTCTTTATTAACCAAATAATTACATGAGATTTATCTCCTTAGTAGCAATACTTCTTATTAATTGCAGTACACTGGAAAGGGCAGAATATGGTAATACTAGAAGCGGGTACCCTGATCAGGAAAGTTGGGGGGTTAAGATCACTCTGACTGATGAAGGCGTGATGCGGGCACTAGTCAAATCAGGACATCTCGAAAAATTCAATGACCGTCAATATATTCTATTGGATAACAATGTCGATGTGGATTTTTTTGATGATCTTGAACAGCATACAACCAATTTAATATCCCAAATAGCAGAGGTAGATGAACGAACTAATTTCATGACTGCAATTGGTGATGTCATTGTGGTTTCAGATAGCGGTGTGACATTATATACAGATACACTGATGTGGAATTCAGAGGAAGAACTTATCTATACAGATGGCCCTATTATGCTCACCACAGAAAAAAATGACACACTTTATGGTATTGGTTTTGAATCCGATGTAAGTATGGACCACTGGAAGATACTGCAACCATCTGGCGTAACGGAGCGGGCAAAGGATGAGTAATAATCACCAGGCGTTGCGGGCAAAGGGTCTTCATAAACAATATGGTAATCGATGGGTCGTATCTGATGTCGATATTGAAGTAAATAAAGGTGAAATCATTGGATTGCTTGGTCCAAACGGTGCAGGAAAAACAACTACATTTTATATGATTACAGGAATGATTAAACCTACCAAGGGTAGAATTTTCCTGGATGATAAGGAAATTACTGATAAAGCGATGTACATGCGTGCGCGCAGTGGTATTGGATATTTGGCACAAGAACCGTCAATATTTGGAAAATTAACTGTTGAAAATAATCTCAGACTAGTTCTTGAAATGACAACACTTTCAAAGAAAGAGCAAACTAATAAAATAGAAAAACTACTCGAGGAGATGTCCATTCAACAAATAAGAAATAATAAAGGTCATAATCTTTCTGGCGGAGAACGTCGACGTGTAGAAATATGCCGAGCCTTAGCGATGGATCCAGATTTCATTTTGTTGGATGAACCTTTTGCGGGTGTCGATCCAATCGCAGTTGAAGATATCCAATCCATAGTCAAATCATTAAAGGAAAAAGATATTGGTGTTCTTATTACCGATCATAATGTAAGGGAAACATTATCAATAACAGATCGATCATATCTATTGTTTAATGGTGTGATATTAAAATCCGGAACATCAGAGTTTTTAGCAAACGACGAAGAGGCTAAACGACTTTACCTGGGTAAAAGTTTTCGATTGGATTAATCGACATGCTTAAACAGGAACTACAACAAAAACAGGCTCTTTCTCCCCAACAGGTTATAGAAGCCACCTTACTGCAATTAAATAATTCAAATCTGGAAAAATCTATTTTAGATGAATTGGAAAAAAATCCAATCCTAGAACCCGCTGAAACTGTGGAAGAAGTACAGAATTCGTCGGATTCAGAAGATGTTAATAATGAAGATTGGGATGATGACTATGAACCGGCCAATATTTATGAACCAAGAAGAGAAAAGAACAATTTTCCTATACAAGATCAAACAAATTTCCTTGAAAAATTGATTGACCAGCTAAATGATATTGATCTAGCGGACTGGGAACGATCAATTGCGGAAGAAATAATATATAATCTTGATGAACATGGTTATTTATCCATTGATCTGTTTCTTATTGCTGATCGTTTTGGTAAGGATGAATCAGAAATACAGCACATATTATCTGTCGTACAGCATTTGGACCCACAAGGATTGGGGTCACGTAATCTACAGGAATGTTTAATGATTCAATTGGATGATGATAAGGATTCGATTCCATATAAAATTATCAGAGATTATTTTGATGATTTCGTGAATAAACGTTACAATCGTATCTGTGAAAAAGGGCGAATTTCAAATACTGATCTTTCTGCTGTAATTGAAATTATATCAAAACTGAATCCCAAACCTGGCGAAGGTTCACAGATGAATAAAGATGAGACTATAATCCCGGATTTGATTGTAAATAAACGCAGTAATCAGTGGGACATTATCGTGAATGACAATTGGATTCCATCTTTGCAGATTAGTAAAATATATCATAAAATGATTAATGATCCGGATTCTCAAACGAAAAAAACGAAAAAATTCCTTAAACATAATTATAGTTCAGCTAAATGGTTCCTTCAGGCAATCGAACAAAGGAGAGATACTCTGGTAAATGTGATGAATGAAATTATCAACCACCAATCTGAGTTTTTTAAAGGGAATATTGAAGAATTGCAGCCAATGAAATTGCAGGACATCGCAGAATCAATTAATATGGATATATCCACTATTAGTCGTGCCACCAGAGGTAAATATGTGGAGACACCTTATGGGATCTATGAATTAAAACATTATTTTTCCGATAGTATTACACTGAATGATGGTAAAGAAATAAGCACATATCAAGTTAAATTAGCCCTAAGACAACTCATTAAAGATGAGGATAAGCATAATCCGTTCAGCGATGAAGAATTGAAAGATAAGCTAATAAAACGTGGCTATCCAGTTGCTCGACGAACCATAGCAAAGTACAGGGAGCAATTGAAGCTACCTGTGGCGCGACTGCGAAAAGAACTTTAATTAATAAGGAGACATTATGGCAGCTAAAAGAATCATAATTGGAGATAGTGAAATAAGCGTCCCAGAAAAATTACTTACACTGGGAATTCTTCCTATATTTGGGATCGCCTTAATATTTTGGCTATTCACTGGTGTATATACAGTTGGCCCTGATGAAGTTGGTGTGGTTCAGAGGTTTGGCAAATACGACCGTAC